>Ga0207667_10000054_pt1:0-225000 | contig 226445 bp, 139 predicted proteins | sample KBSCornC52_FD_184301 | JGI IMG/M metagenome (GOLD analysis project Ga0207667, IMG submission 184301) | Corn rhizosphere microbial communities from Kellogg Biological Station, Michigan, USA - KBS Corn C5-2 (SPAdes) (version 2) | ecosystem: Host-associated > Plants > Roots >...
TCAGGGTCCCCTTGGCACGGCGGTGAGGGCTGGACGAAAAGGCCCCGACAGGGGGCGAGGACATGGATGTCCTCGCCTTTTTGACTCGGGCAGGATGCCCGATCAAAAAGCCCGGCCAGCCCTCACGAACCCGCAGCAGCGTAGCTGCGGAGGGCGCCGCGCAGGGTGCCTTTTCTTCTTGGTTACTTCTTCTTTGGGCAAGCAAAGAAGAAGTAACTCGGCCCGCGGCAGCGGGACGAAACCCTCGCCAACAGGCGAGACACAGCCGCGACAACACCCCCCAATGCACCAATCAACCAAAAAACGACGCCACCGGCCTGGAGTTACATCAGCGAGCCAGGGCCTCGGCCAGCGCCGCACTCAGAGGCTTCATGTAGTAATGGCCCGACGGCACCGCGTGCACACGAATACCGCGCCCCGCCAACGCATCAGCCACAACCGGACCGACCGCGGCAACCACCACGCGAGACAAGGCGTCCCTCAACGCCTCTTCGCGCTCTTCCGTGCCGGCCAACCGGAACAGCCGTTCCACCTGCTGGATACTGGTGAACGCGATAGCGTCGATATCACCCTCCCGCATGCTTTCCAGCATCGCCCATACATCGGCATCGTCAGCCGCATCGGCATAACGATAAGGCGCCACCGGCAAGGCCTGCGCGCCGGCCTCCGCCAGAAACGCCATCAGCGGTGCATTCGGCTCGCTGCCATACAACTGCACGCCGACCTTGCGTCCGCGCAGGTCGAGCGCGCCCAGGCAGGCGATCACGCCATGCGTGGTTGCCGGCTCGGCGGCCAGGGCCGGACGCAGGTTCAGTTCGCGCAGCACGCGTCCAGGCTTGGGGCCGCGCGCAATGATGCGCGTCTGCGCCAGCTGCGCGAGAAAGCGCTCGCGCCATTCCGGCGCATGCTGATCCAGCGTATCCAGCAGGCGGCGCAGTCCTTCGCCGGTGAACAGCACCAGATCGTCGCAACCGCCGTCGTTGAAGCGGCGCAGCCATTCGAGCACCGGCGCGGGATCCAGCGCATCGCGAATCTCCACCAGCGGACAACGCAACACCATCGCGCCACGGCGTTCGAGCAGCGCCGCGAAGACGTCCAGCTCGCGCGATTCGGGAACGGCGATGCGGCGTCCGGACAAAGCCTGCTCGGGCAATGCCATCAAGCCACCTCCATGCACGCCAGCGGCTCGCGCTGGTCCGCCACCAGTGTGCCGAACCAGGCATGGTCGCGCGCGAACGCGGCCACTTCGCCCACGATCAGCAAGGCCGGCGTGCCCACCGCATGCACTTTGGCCAGCCTCGGCAGCTCGCACAGCACGCCGGCGACGACACGCTGCCGCGGCAGGCTGCCGTTCTCGATCAAGGCGACCGGCGTCTGCGGATCGCGGCCATGCGCGAGCAATCGCGCGGTCAGCATGCCGATGCGCTCCGCGCCCATATACACGGCCAAGGTCTGCCGCGGCTGGGCGAGCATGGCATCGCTCAGCGTATCGGCTGCATCCTTGCCGTGTGCCGTCACCAGGCAGACCGATTGCGCGTGCTCGCGATGCGTCAGCGGAATGCCGGCGTAGGCGGCGCAGGCCACGGCGGCGGTGATGCCAGGCACGATCTCGCAATCGATGCCATGGCGGCGCAGGAAGGCAAGCTCCTCGCCGCCGCGGCCGAACACGAACGGATCGCCGCCTTTCAGCCGCACCACGCGGCGGCCCGCGCGTGCATGCGCCAGCATCAGTGCGTGGGTCTGCTCCTGCGGCACATGGCGCCCGCCGCAGCGCTTGCCGACGTCGATGCGCTCGGCATCGCGCCTTGCCATGGCGAGAATGTCCTCGCCGATCAGCTGATCGTGCAGGATCACATCGGCCTCGCCGAGCGCGCGCAGGGCGGACAAGGTGAGCAAGCCCGGATCGCCCGGGCCGGCGCCAACCAAGGTCACCGACCCTTTGCCTGGCACAGCCATGTCGACACGCAGCGCATCGAGCAGCGCCCGCTCCGCCTCCATCGGCCGCGCACGCCGCAGCAGTTTCAGCACCGGCCCGTCATGCAGCCAGCCATAGAAACCGCGGCGTTCCGCCAGATCCGGAAAGCGCCGCGCGATACCGGGGCGATGGCGCTGCGCCAGCGCCACCAGCGGACCCAGGGCATGATCCAGCACGCGCTCCAGCGCTTCGCGCACGCGGCTCGCCAAGGCGGGCGCGGCGCCGGCCGTGGAGATCGCCACCGTCAGCGGCGCGCGGTCGATGATGGCCGGCACGTGGAAACGCGACAGCTCGGCATCGTCCACCACGTTGGCCAGGATGCGCCGCACCGCCGCGTCGGCCGCGACCCGCGCATTGATCGCACGCTCGCCGGTGGCCGCGACAACCAGCCACATTTCATCGAGCCAACCAGCCTCGTACTCGCCGCACAGCCAGGTCACCTCGCCCCCCTGCGCCAACCGCGCCAATTCGGCTTCGAGCTGCGGCGCACCCACACGCACCTGCGCACCGGCTTCGCGCAAGGCGGCCACCTTGCGCCTGGCGACGCTGCCGCCGCCCACCACCAGCACCGGCAATCCCTTCAAGTCAGCAAAAAGCGGATACAGCTTCATCGGTATGCCCTCCAGCCGCCTGCTTGCCGTTTCATGCCGCGGATGCTGCGCGGGTTTCGGCGATCAGCCGCCGCAGCTCGGGGATACAGGAACCGCAGTTGCCGCCCGCGCGCAGCTCGGCGGTGATCTGCGCCGGCAGGTCCAGTTCGTTCGCGCGGATGGCGTCGAGAATGGTGTTGCGCCCCACACCGAAGCAGGAACACACCACCGGCCCGGGATCGCCGCCGCCACCCGGCGGCTCGCCCGACAGCAAGGCCAGCCGGTCCGCTTCCTCCAGGCGTTCGCGCGCGAACAGCGACGACAGCCACTGGCGCGACGGCAGATGCGGCTGCGCGGCGAGGAACAGGCAGGACTCGATACGGCCATCGCGCAGATGCGCGGCGCGGTACACGCCGGTCTCGCGATCCTCGAAGGCCAGCCAGTCCGTCCCCGCCTCGCTGACGCCAAGCCAGGCCTTCGCCCATGCATCGCAATCGGCGGGCCGCTCGCGATGGGCCAGCTCGTAGCGCAGAAAACGGTCGCCGCGGATCAGCGTCCAGTAGCTCAGCGCCGACGCGGACAGCGGCCGCCGCGCGAGCGCAAAGCCATACCAGCGCACCGCGAACGGCTCCACCCGCACGGGCGTGTGCTTGAACTCGGGCTCGCCGGATACCGGATCCACCGCCGGATTCACCACGCCGCCGACGCGCGCATCCGAGGCGAACTGATCGTTCCAGTGAATCGGCACGAACACCTGTCCGGCCAGGATGCCGCCGCCATGGCGCACCCGTCCCACCATCGAACCCCAGCGCGAGCTGACCCGGGCCAGCGTGCCTTCGCGCACGCCGCAACGCAGCGCATCGTGCGGATGCATATCGACGAAGGGTTCGCCGATATGGCCGTTGAGGCGCGGCGAGCGCGCGGTGCGGGTCATCGTATGCCACTGATCGCGGATGCGGCCGGTATTGAGCACCAGCGGATACTCGCGATCCGCCGCATGCGCGGGTGCGCGCGAGGCGGTAGTGACAAAGCGCGCGCGGCCATCGGCATGGCTGAAGCTGCCTTCCGCAAACATCCGCGGGGTGCCGGCACCCTCGTCCGTCACGGGCCATTGCACCGGAACCAGCGCGTCATAAGCCCCGCGATCCAGCTTTGCCAACCCGCCCAGGTGCAAGCGCCGGCGCGCAACCGGCACGCCGCCGTCGACCGGCTCGTGGTTGCGGAACGCGGTGAGCTGCGCGTGCTCGACGAAGATGCCGTGCGGATGATCGAAGGCAAAGCCATCCGCGAAGCCCATGCGCCGCGCCACCTCGCACACCACCCGCCAATCCGCCCGTGCCTCGCCCGGCGCCGGCAGGAAAGGACGCTGCCGCGAAATGCGCCGCTCGGAACTCGTCACCGTGCCGTCCTTCTCGCCCCAGCCCAGCGCGGGCAACAGCACATGGGCGTAGGCATTGGTGTCGGTGTGCTCGACGATGTCCGAGCACACCACCAGCTCGCAGCCGGCCAGCGCGGCGCGGACCTTGTCCGCGTCGGGCAGGCTGACCGCGGGATTGGTCGCCATGATCCACAGCGCCTTGATCCGTCCTTCGCCCACGGCATCGAACAGCTCAACCGCCTTCAAGCCCGGCTTGTCGGCCATGCGCGGCGACTGCCAGAACGACTGCACGATTTCCCGGTGCAGCGGATCGCCCAGCTCCAGATGCGCCGCCAGCATGTTCGCCAGCCCGCCCACTTCGCGCCCGCCCATCGCATTCGGCTGCCCGGTGATGGAGAACGGCCCCATGCCGGGCTTGCCGATGCGTGCGGTGGCGAGGTGGCAGTTGATGATGGCGTTGACCTTGTCCGTACCGCTGGTGGACTGGTTGACGCCTTGCGAAAACAGGGTGACCACTTTTTCGTGCCGGGCGAACAGGCGATAGAAAGCCACCACGTCCGCCGCCTGCAAACCGCACTGCCGCGCCACCTCAGCGGGATCGCCCGCTTCCGCCTCGGCCGCCGCCAGCGTCTGGTCGAAGCCTTGGGTATGCGCATCGATAAACGCAGGATCGATCACGCCGTGACGGAACAGGAATGACAGCAGCCCGTTGAACAGCCGCACATCGGTGCCGGGGCGAATCGGCAGATGCAGCTCCGCGCCTTCGCAGGTGGCGGTAAAACGCGGATCGATCACCACCACGCGCGGACCGTCGCGGCCGTCGCGCGCCTGCGTCACGCGCTGGAACAGCACCGGATGGCACCACGCCGTATTGGAGCCGACCAGCACCACCAGCTCCGCCTGCTCCAGATCCTCGTAACAGCCCGGCACCACGTCTTCGCCGAACGCACGCTTATGCCCCGCCACCGCCGAGGACATGCACAGGCGCGAATTGGTGTCGATATTGGCGGTGCCGAGATAGCCCTTGGCCAGCTTGTTGGCGACGTAATAGTCCTCGGTCAGCAATTGCCCGGAGACGTAGAACGCCACCGCATCCGGGCCATGCTCCGCCACCACGCGCGATAACCCGTCGGCTACGTGCCGGATCGCCTCGTCCCAATCGGTGCGGCGAGCGATACCGTCCTGTCCGCGCAGCATCGGATGCAGCAGACGCCCTTCCAGTCCAACCGTATCGCCCAGCGCCGAGCCTTTGACGCACAGCCGTCCATAGTTGGATGCATGCGCCGTATCGCCGCGCACTTGAGTCGCACCACTGGCATCCGCGCTCGCCAACACGCCGCAACCGACGCCGCAATAGGGGCATGTGGTGCGGACCGCTTCGCTCATGCGCCGCGCTGTCCCACCTGCACCTGGTCGCCCTGGCGCCGCACCGGCCACGTGCGCACGGCCTGCTGCGGCGATTCCAGGCATTCGCCGGTACGCAGGTCGAAATGCTGCTTGTAGATCGGCGAGGCGACCACCACGCGCTCGCCGAGGTTGCCGATCAGTCCGCGCGACAGCACGGCCGCGCCCGAGCATGGGTCGAGATTGTCGATCGCATACAGCTCGCCGCCGATACGGAACACCGCCACCTGCTGCCCATGCACCAGGGCGCAGACGCCGGTTTCCGGCACGATATCGTCCAGGCCGCAGATGGACGTCCAACTGCTCTCCTCGTAATTCATCGCCTCACTCCATCTCGACCACAACCGGGATGCCCCGCAGGCTGCGCTTCTCCTGCACCGTCGCCGGCCGGATCTGCCCGCGCTCCGGCACGAAGGCCACCTGGTCGTCGCCGGCCTCGCTGTTGACGAAGTGGCGGAAGCGCGCACGCACCTGCGGATCGGTGACCGCGTTCTTCCACTCGCATTGATAGGTGTCGACCACTTGCGCCATCTCCGCTTCCAGCTCCGCGGCAAGACCCAGCTTGTCGTGCACGATCACGTCGCGCAGATAGTCCATGCCGCCTTCGATCCCGTCGCGCCATACGCTGGTGCGCTGCAGGCGATCGGCGGTGCGGATGTAGAACATCAGGAAACGATCGATATAGCGGACCAGCGTGGGCGTATCCAGATCGCCCGCCAGCAGCTCGGCATGCCGGGGCTTCATGCCGCCATTGCCGCAGATATAGAGATTCCAGCCCTTTTCGGTGGCGATCACGCCCACGTCCTTGCTCTGCGCCTCGGCGCATTCGCGCGCGCAGCCGGAGACGGCGAACTTCAGCTTGTGCGGCGAACGCAGGCCCTTGTAGCGGTTCTCCAGATCGATCGCCGTACCTACCGAATCCTGCACGCCATAGCGGCACCAGGTCGAACCTACGCAGGATTTCACCGTGCGCACCGATTTGCCGTAGGCGTGGCCGGACTCGAAGCCCGCGGCGATCAGCTCCTCCCAGATCAACGGCAACTTTTCCACCCGCGCCCCGAACAGATCCACCCGTTGCCCGCCGGTGAGCTTGGTGTACAGGCCATACGACTTGGCGATGCGGCCGATCGCGATCAGCCCATCCGGCGTCACCTCGCCACCGGGCATGCGCGGCACCACCGAGTAAGTGCCGTCCTTCTGGATATTGGCCAGGAAGTAGTCGTTGGAATCCTGCAGCGAGGCATGCTCCTGCTGCAGCACGAACTCGTTCCAGCACGAGGCCAGGATGCTCGCCGCCACCGGCTTGCAGATATCGCAACCGAGGCCCTGGCCGTGCCGCGCCAGCAGCTCGTCGAAGCGGCGGATACGTTCCACGCGCACCAGGTGGTACAGCTCCTGGCGCGAATGCGCGAAGTGCTCGCACAGATGGTTGGTCACCGCCAGGCCCTGGCGCGCCATTTCCGCTTTCATGATCTGCGTGACCAGCGGCACGCAGCCGCCGCAGGTGGTGCCTGCGCGCGTGGCTTCCTTCAGCGCGCCGATGCTGGTGGCGCCTTCGCCGACCGCGTGGCACAACTGTCCCTTGGACACGTTGTTGCACGAACACACCTGCGCCGAAGCCGGCAGCGCATCGACCGCGAGGCCGGGCCTGGACTTGCCGTCGGACGCGGGAAGGATCAGCGACTCCGGCGATTCCGGCAGCTCCATCCCGTTGAGCATCATCTGCAGCAGCGTGCCGTACTCGGCAGCGTCGCCCACCAGCACGCCGCCGAGCAGCCGCTTGCCGTCCTCCGACACCACCAGCCGCTTGTAGACCTGCCGCCGCTCGTCGCTGAACTGATAGCTGCGGCTGCCGGGAGTGGCGCCATGCGCATCGCCGAGGCTGGCCACGTCCACGCCCATCAGCTTGAGCTTGGTCGACATATCGGCGCCGGCGAACTCCGGCAGGTCGCGCGCTTCCTCGCGCGTGAGCAAGGCATGCAGATGCCTGGCCACCACGCGCGCCATGTCGTAACCGGGCGCCACCAGGCCGAACACCTTGCCGCCCCATTGCGCGCACTCGCCGATGGCGTAGACGTCGCGGTCGCGGGTGCGGCAGAAATTGTCGACCATGATGCCGCCGCGCTGGCCCACGCCCAGCTCGCATTGCCGGGCCAGCTCGTCGCGCGGGCGGATGCCGGCGGAGAATACGATCAGGTCGGTTTCCAGCGCGCTGCCGTCGGCGAACTTCATGGCGTGGCGCGCGCTGCTGCCATCGACGATCTCCTGCGTGTTCTTGCCGGTGTGCACCACCAGGCCCAGTTCCTCGATGGTCCGGTGCAGGATGCGGCCACCGCCGTCGTCCACCTGCACCGCCATCAGGCGCGGCGCGAATTCGACCACGTGCGTTTCCAGGCCCATATCGCGCACGGCCTTGGCGCATTCCAGCCCCAACAGCCCGCCGCCGACCACCACGCCGCGTTTCGATTGCGGACCCCATGCCGATAGCGCGGCAAGATCGTCGAGCGTGCGATAGGTCAGGCAGCCGGGGCGGTCGTTGCCGGGGATCGGCGGCACGAACGGCGAGGAGCCGGTGGCGAAGACCAGCTTGTCGTAGTGAAGGACGTCGCCATCGGCGGTGGTCACGCGTTTGAAGGCGCGATCGATGCGCGCGGCACGGGTGGCGAGGCGAAGGTCCAGGCCCGGCTGTTCGAAGAAGCCCGGCGTCACCAGCGAAAGCTCATCCGCGCTGCGGCCCGCAAAGTATTCCGACAGATGCACGCGGTCGTAGGCGGGCTGGCTTTCCTCGCACAGCACCGTGATCTCCAATCCCGGCGTGCGCAGCGCCACCAGCTCCTCCAGCAGCTTGTGCCCGACCATGCCGTTGCCGATCACCACCAGTTTCATCGTCATGCGCGTCGCCTCAGTCGATGGCCAAGGCCGGTGCCGGCGTGTCCGCCGGCCCTTGCCGCAGGGTCCGTTCCTCGGCTACGTGCTCGCGGCTGAAGCGCACGGCCAGCGCGCACACCGAACCGGCGAGCACGAAGCCGCCCAGATACAGGAAGGTGAGCTGCACCGAGCCCAGCGATTTCTGCAGAAAACCCGCCGCCACCGCACCCACATTGCCGCCGGCGCCGACGATGCCGGCCACGCCGCCCAGCGCCTTGCGGTCGATAAACGGCACCAGCGCATAAGTGGCGCCGCAGGCCATATGGGTGAACAAGCCGAAGGCAAGCATCGCCGCCACCGCCACACCGGCGCTGTGCGCCGAGGAGAACCACAGCAGCCCCAGCCCTTCGAAGAACATCAGCACGCACAGCAGGCGTGTGCGCGCCGGCAGGCCATGCCGGCGCACCAGGCGATCGGAAGCGATGCCGCCGAGAGCGCGCGCGAACAGCGCGAGCAAGCCGAAGCCGCCGACGGCGAGGCCGGCATCGCGCAAGCTCAGGGCAAAGCGATCCACGTAGTAGCTCGCCGCCACGCCATGCACGAACAGCTCGATGCCGAAGCAGCCGGCGTAGGTAACGAACAGCAACCACACGCGATAGTTGCGCGCCGCCGCGCGGAAGGCGGCCCAGCCACCGGGCTTGCCGCCATCGATGGCGATATGGCGTGCGCGCAGATCGCGATAGTCGCCATGCGGCGTGTCCTGCGTGTACTTCCAGTACAGGATACCGACGACGACCATCAGCACGCCCGGCAGCAGCATCGCACCGCGCCAGGCCATGCCCTGCCCCACGCCAAGCGCCAGCACGCCGGCCAGCACCCAGGGCATCGCCGCCTGCGCAGCGCCGCCGCCGGCATTGCCCCAGCCCGCGGCCGTTGCATTCGCCGTGCCCACCACCTGCGGCGCGAACATCACCGAGGTGTGGTACTGCGTGATCACGAAGCTGGCGCCGATCATGCCGATGGCCAGGCGCATGAACAGCAAGGACTCGTAGCTGTGCACCAGCAGCATGCCGAACACCGGCAGCGAGCCGAGCAGCAGCAGTCCGGTATAGACGCGCCGCGGCCCCAGGCTGTCGCACAGCGGTCCGATCAGCAGCCGCCCGAAGATGGTGACGGCCACCGCGGCGATATTGATATTGGCGACCTGGTCGGCGCTCAGCCGCAGTTCGCCGCGTATCAGCGGCATCAGCGGCGCCGCGGAAAACCAGGCGAAGAAGCACACGAAAAACGCCAGCCAGCTGAGATGGAACGCGCGCATCTGCGGCGTCCGCCATTGCAGCAGTTCGATCCGAGTCGCCTTGCCCGACATGCACTTCTCCCCGCAGAGAACGAATCGGCCCCACGGGTGTTGGAAGTGCTGGCCGCGGGAGCACGCTGTGTTGCTATGCAACACATGTGCCATGCGGGAAAATTGCTGAAATTGCGAGATTTGCCGGGAATTCAGTGGATTTAAGCGACTCCCCGTGCACCAACATCATCCGCCGGCGAAGCGCTTGCACCAGTGCAGTGCAGCATGGGTGGGAGCCTCTAGGCCCCTCACCCTTCCAAGCTGAAGTCCTGGCGCTGCCTAATTCGGGCCGGGACGTCTTTCCGGTTTATCTGCGTCCACCGTAAAAATTGCTCTCCGCGCTCATCCAATAAGGCTTGGAATAATCCACAAGCCGCCGCTTGGCGGGCACGCGCTTGAGATCTGCGTTAGCCACTTCGCCTGTAAATGCCCCTATGTCAACCGTTCCGAAGCCAAGATTCGCCTTGTCTGAAAGGAAGACGACGATGCCCGGATCGGCGCGAACGAAAATATCCTGCCCCACCATCCAGGACGGCAGAACGTAGGCGCTGGGGGCTCCTGCCGGCCGACAGAATTTCTCGCGCCCATTCAAGGCAATGATGCACCCGAGCTTCGTATGACTGCTGGCGACGCGCATACGAAACGGTTTGGAGAAATTGATCAGGCGGCCACCGATATATGTGCTCGCCAGCTCCCCGTGCGTGACGGTCCCCACGAATGTCTCGCGACTGGCCTGGGCTGGCGAATCCTTGTCATGGGCGAGCAAGGTGACCGATACCCCGCTGTCCGCGTGCACGTCCATCACCTTGCCGCGAATACGCTCGGGAATGGTCTCCTCGGCACTGGAATCCAGATCAAGGCAATACCTCTCCCGCGTATCCGTCACGATGACGCAGCCCTGAGGCTTGCTCCCCGTGGCGCGCAGGTTTGCAGGCGCCACTGCGCTCGCCGCCAAAGCCATGGCCGGAAACGAAAAGACTAAACCGCCAAGCAAAGCTTTCATATTTCCCTCTTGAGCATATGGCGTCACGCGCCGGGTCGTGAGGCCATGCTGCGGCCAGCGTTTTGCACGGCGCCGCCATCTCGCGACAACAGGGCACTGATCTTCGACAACGCGCAACCCGCCGACATGAGCGCGGCGCAGGTTGGGGTGAGCGCAGCGAACCCCAACGGGCCTCGCACGGTGCGCCACGCTGGGGTTCGCTGCGCTCACCCCAACCTGCGCGGGCTTTCGGATCAGCGGGATGCGCCCGTCTGCGAAAAACTCAGCTCCGTGCATTTCTGCGCGCGCGCCTGCTTGTCGGTATCGCTCCCGACCGCCATCGCCGCGCCCAGGCAATTCGTGTATGCATCCGTCGCCGCCGCACGACCGGCGCCCTCGGCCAGGCTCTGCGCCGCGATGCCGGTGGAGAACACCTTGCCGATCGCCAGACCCACCGCCGTCGTACCGGCATCGCTCTTGCCGTCGAACCGCCCATACACCGACAAGGCATCCTCCCTCACCAGCCCGAGCTGTTTCGCCGCCTCCAATGCCGCGGGCCGTTTGGCGGAAGCTTCCTGCTCGGCGGCGGTCAATGACGGCGTGAGCTGCTGGATCTTCGTATCGATGTTCTGGTTGGTCACCTGCGCGGTAGCAAGCTGCCCCTTCGCCTCTTGCAGCTGGCTGGTGGCTTCCTTGGTATCCAGCCGCGCCGCCTTCAGCTGAGTCAGCCGCGTCGAAGCCACCGCCACCTGGCTCTTCAAGCTGTCGACCGGCGCCTTCTGGCTGCTCAAGGCCTGGATCGAACTCTTGGTGGTTTCCGCCGTCTTCGCCGCATTCAGATACTCGTTGACCTTGGCCAGATTCGCCGCGTCCGCGCTCTGCGGCTCCAGATCGTTCGAATTCGAGTACTTCGCGCGGATCTGCTCCAGCACCAGATCCGAGGTACCGCTCTTGTTCGCGCCCGCCACCGACACCGGCACATAAGCCGCATCGAGCTGGTCGTAGCCGATGCTCAGCGTCGCCCCCGAGGCGCTGGCCGGATTGGAGGTAACGGTCACGCCGAAACTCACCCGCGACGAATACACCAGCGCCGCCTGCGGCAACGGCGAGCACGCGGCCAGCATCAGCAGGCAGGCCGCGACGGCCATCCTTGAACGTAGATCCATGTCATCCCCCTTGATGTGCGTTGACTTCACAGACGTGCTCCAGCGATCCACCGCCTTGCTGCAATTGCCGCTTGATCGCTTCCGCCTCTTCCGCCGAATGCACCACCAGCACGAGCTGGCAGCGCTGCGGATCCTTGCTGGCGACCACCAGCTGCTTCGTCCATCCCAGCGACGTGCCGTTCGCCACCGGCACCACGCCGAAGCCGGTGGTTTCCACCACCAGCAAAGGCGCAGCCGGATCGGGCTCGAGGCGCAGCACGCCGAACCGGTAAGAGACCGAAGTTTTTCCGCCTTCCACCACGCGCACCTGGGTGCAGGCCGCCAATGCGATGCACGCGGCCAGCACGATCAGACGCGCGCCGGAAGCCCGCGCCCTCAGGCGCGGGCAGGCGTCGCGAAGGTCGAGCAAGGCATTCCCCCTGATGGAATGGCCGCGGTCGAATAACACAGGATTCGATAGCAGGACGTAAAACGCAGCCGCGCACGGCCTAGGAATATTTCCGCCCGCCGGTGAGCAACAAAATCTTGCGCGAAACTGTCTTCGATTCGAATAAACCCATCGCAAGGAGACAAACCCAAGCCTTTCAGGCACATCCCCGAGCGCCGCGAAAAGCGCAAAAACTTACGTCGATCAGCCCCTTGTTCCGGTCATAACGAGCCGCTAATTTTTGTGAGCGCGAACACGCTTGGACAGGTCACAGGGGGCCCGTCGGCGGCGTTCGCCACTCACGGGGGACAAAGGAATGACTCTTACGGCTGGGCCTTCGGGCCGCCGCCGGGCATGGAACCGCCCGAGTAGTGCGCGCGTTTGCGCGCGTGCGTACCGCCATCGCTCCGTACTGCCGCTATGCGCCCTGCTGGCCTGTTCCGCGGGTACGGCGCATGCCGCCAACAATGCCTATGACTGCCTGATCGAGCCGACCCAGACAGTCGAACTGGGCGCGCCGGTGAGCGGCCTGATCGACCGCGTGCTGGTCAAGCGCGGCGACCGCGTCATGCACAACCAGGTGCTCGCTACGCTGGAATCGCATGCGGAACAGGCGGCGGCAGATCTTGCGCATTACAAATCGCAACTTGCCGGCCCCACCCAGCAGGCGCAGAGCAAGATCGAATTTTCCCAGCGCAAGTTCACCCGCCGCCGCGACATGGCGGCGGAAAAACTCATGTCGAAGCAGGACAGCGACGACGCCGAAGCCGAGCTGAAACAGGCCCAGGCGGAACTGGTCACCGCCAAGGAGAACCGCGAGGTGGCGCACCTGGAATTCGTCCAGCAGAGCAGCCAGCTCGCGCTGCGCACGATCCGCAGTCCGTTCGACGGCGTGGTGGTGGACCAGATGATGTGGCCCGGCGAGATCTTCGAGCCCGGCGCCACCAAGCACGCCGTGCTCAAAGTGGCCCAGCTCAATCCGCTGCGCGTACGCGTGGTGATGCCGCTGCGCGCCTTCGGCGAACCCGCGGCCGGCATGGAGGCCAGCATCGCACCGGAGATTCCCGCGGGCAGCCATTACAGCGCGAAGGTGGTCAGCGTCGACCGCATGGTCGATGCGGCCAGCGGCACCTTCGTGGTGTTCATGGACCTGCCCAATCCCAAGCTCGACATCCCGTCGGGCGTGAAGTGCAAGGCCACCCTGGCCAAGTAACGAACGGATTCCAACGGCGACGCCAGCGCGGCGCCGGCAAGCAGCATCGCACGCACCTCATTCTTCTCAACGTCGATCGGCCACCGCGCAAGCGCGGCAGGCCTGCCAAGAGGGCAACATGGAACAGTCGCACGGCAACAGCAACGGCAAGCTCAACGAAACCCTCGCGGCGGAACAGGCCGACAGCACACCCGCCTCGACGGCGCCGGCGATCCGCTTCGAAGCACTGGAACCGCGCGTACTGCTTTCCGGCGACGTCAATCCCGCCGCGCTGTCCATCAACGGTTCGCTCGATGCGCCAGGGCAGCAGAAGCAGTACCAGTTCACCGTGCAGGACACCAAGCGTGTCGTGTTCGACAGCCTGACCAACCGCTCGGATCTGAACTGGTCGCTGACCGGCCCGAACGGCACCGTGGTCAACAGCCGCCAGTTCTCCGATGACGGCAACTACTACAGCGGCACGCCCGCCTTCGACCTGGGCAGCGGCACCTACACGTTGACCGTCGCCGGCTCGGCCGACGCCGTCGGCAGCTATGCGATGCGCATCGTCGATGCCACCGCGGCAGCCAATCTCACGCCCGGCACGGCCGTCAACGACACCCTCGTGCAAGGCAACGAAACCAGCGTCTACCGCTTCGACGCTGCCGCCGGCCAGCAGTTCTTCTTCAAGAGCAACAGCATCAGCGGCGGCTCGGCGTACTGGCGCCTGATCGATCCGTACGGCAACCAGGTCGGCAGCCACAACTCGATCGGCAACGACGTGGATACCTTCAGCGTGACCAACAGCGGCGAGTATCTGCTGCTGGTGGAGGGTGCGTCCTCCAACACCGCGCCGGTCAACTACAGCTTCACCCTCAATCCGGTGGTCAATCCGCAGCTGCCGCTGGCGCTGGACCAGACCGTCACCACCGCGATTCCGTCCGGCCAGACCAACTACTACAGCTTCACGCTGGCCACCGACACCCAGGTCGCCTTCGACAGCCTGAGCAACAACTTCAACTGGGGCCTGAGCGGCCCCACCGGCCAGGTGGTCGCTCCGCATAATCAGTCCGAACCCAGCGGTGCGCTCGAGCTCTCGGCCGGCACCTACACGCTGGCGGTGCGCGGCTACAACGGCCAGGCCGGCACCTACGCGTTCCGCCTGCTGACGGATGCGTCCGCGCAGGCGCTGACCGTCAACACGCCGGTCACCGGCACGCTGGACCAGCCCGCCAGCTCGCAGATCTACAAGGTCGCGCTGACGCAGGGGCAGAAGCTGTACTTCAGCAGCCAGTCGCCGACGGGCGGCAGCGTGAACTGGCGGCTGCTCGATCCGTTCGGCAATGCGGTGGACAGCAGTTCGGTGGGATCGAGCATGGCGCCGTTCACCGTCGCCTCGACCGGCACCTACTGGCTGATGCTCGACGGCTATATCTACAACTCGGCCACCGCCACGGTGGGCTACACGTTCCAGCTCAACGACGTACCGGATCTTGCCTCGACGCTGACGATCGGCAGCGCGATCAACGGCTCGATTCCGCTGGCCGGCCAGTCGGCCGTCTATTCGTTCCATCTGGCGGCAGCGACGCAGCTCGCGTTCGATTCGCTGTCCAACCGCAGCGACCTGCAGTGGTCGCTGACCGGCCCGCGCGGACAGGAAGTCGGCAGCCGCTCGCTGAACTATTCCGACGGCAGTTCGAGCCAGAACATCCTGGCGCTGCCGGCGGGCGACTACATGCTCACCGTGCAGGGCTCGGGCGCGGCCACCGGCAATTTCGCCTTCAACCTGCTCGATCTGTCCACCGCCGCGGCGCTCGCGCAAGGCGCGCCGCTGTCCGGCACGCTCTCGCCTGGCAACAGCAGCACGGCATTCCAGTTCAGCGCGGCGGCCGGCGACAGCGTTGCCGTGCACGCGGGCAGCGCCACGGGCGGCAGCGCGGTGTGGCGCATCGTCGACATGTTCGGACGCACGGTCAGTTCCGGCACGCTGTCCGGCGACAGCTCGGCGGTCAGCCTGGCCAATGCCGGCAACTACACGCTGTTGATCGAAGGCAACGCAGGCAACAGCGCCCCCGTCACGTTCCAGGCGCGCCTGGACAACACCGGCAATACCGCACCGGCGCCCTTGCCCGACGGCGATCCGCTGACGCTGGGCAGCGTCACCGCCGGCACGCTGGCGGCCTGGAATACCACCAAGACCTACCGCTTCACCCTCGGCGCGACCACCCAGCTGCTGCTGGATGCGCAGCAGTCGGGCAATACCATCTGGACTCTGCAGGGTCCGCGCGGCACCGAATTCAGCAGCCTTTGGATGTCCAACGGCGACCAGATCCTCACCCTGCCCGCCGGCGACTATGCGCTGACCATGCAAGGCGCGCTCTACAACGGCTACGGCGCCGGCGCGTACGCCTTCAGTGCGATCGACCTGTCCACGCTGCCGAACCTGCAGCTCGGCCAGCCGACCAATGCCACGCGCACGCCGGCCAGCGCCGCGACCGGCTATCGCGTGCAGGCCAGCGCCGGCCAGAGGCTGGTGCTCAATGCCGATTACGTCGCCAGCAACTACTACCCCACCTGGCGCCTGGTCGGCCCGCAGGGACAGATCCTGCAGCCGCAGTCCGGCGACAACTCCGGCAATCTCTTCCTCATTCCGGCGGACGGCACCTATACGCTGCTCGACCTGGGCAATTACTCCGACAACTACGCGACCGGCCGCGACACTTTCACCCTCAGCCTCGCCGACACCACCACCGCGCCGCTGTCATTCAACGACGTCGCCAGCACCACGCTGACCGGCCGCCAGTCGATCGCGCAGTACACGTTCAATCTCGACCAGGCCAAGGTCGTGGCGCTGGACGTGCTGGCCGGCGCCACCGGCAATCCGGCCAATCTGCAGTGGATGCTGCGTTCCACCGCCGGCACGGTCAGCGGCTGGCAGTGGATGAGCTACGACCAGAACACGGCCCAGCTGCTGCCGCCTGGCCAGTACACCCTGCTGTTCCGCAATACCAACGACACGCCGACCAACCTGTCGTTCCGTATGCTCGACCGCGATGTCGCGCAGGACGTCCAGCCCGGCACGCCGGTGCAGACCACCCTGGTCACCGACCAGACGCAGATCTTCCGCTTCAACGCCAATGCGGGCGATCACCTGTATCTGCAGGCCGATCCCAGCTCGCCGAGCAATGGCGCCGACTGGCGCATCCTGGCGCCGGGCGGCACCGTCATCGCGTCGGGTTCGATGTACAACGGCTACGAATACCCCGACATCGCGGCGACCTATACCGGCGAGTACCTGCTGGTGGTCTCGCCGTATGTGGGCAATGCCGCGCCGAAGTCGGAATCGCTGAACTTCACGCTGGGCCGGCGCAGCATCCAGAATGCCGCGCTCACGCTGGGCGCCGATATCACCGGCACCATCACCCAGCCCGGCCAGAGCATCCAGTACAGCTTCACGCTGGACGCGCCGACCGCGGTGCTGATGAACACGCCTGTGAATAACGGCTCGTCCGTGCGCTGGAGCCTGACCGGCCCGCGCGGCGCCGAGGTATCGCAGCGCGACTTCAACTACTCCAGCCAGAACCTGCTCAACCTGCCGGCCGGCACCTATGTGCTGACCGTGGCCTATGGCGACCTGTCCACCGGCAGCTTCCATTTCAGCCTGGAAAACCAGGCCGTCATGCCGGCGCTGGCAGTCGATACGACGAGCACCGCCGCGCTGCCGCTGAGCGGCCTGCCCGTCGCCTACCACGTCGACGTCGCGGCCGGCGGCGACTACCGCATGGAAGTGCCGGGGGACGGCAGCAACAACCAGTGGCAAGTGCAGAACGCGCAGGGCCAGGTGGTCGCCAGCGGCAACAGCAGCTACAACAACCCCACGCCGTTCCATCTGTCCGCCGGCAGCTACGTCGTCACCTGGTCCAACTACTGGAACGCCAGCGCCGACGGCTCGGTGAGCTTCGTGCTGCGCCATATCGTCACCACCGCGCAGCCGCTGGTGCCCGGCACGCCGGTGAACGGCAGCATCGCCACACCCGGCCAGCGCTACGAATACGATTTCTCGCTGGCCGCGCCGACCACCGCGCTGTTCCAGAGCCTGATCCACCGCAGCGACCTTACGTGGCAGCTGCAAGGCCCCACCGGCAACCTCGTCGGCAGCGCCAACATGGACGGCTCCAGCGACCTGCTGCAGCAGCTGCTGGCCGCCGGCGATTACCGGCTCACCATCATTCCCACCGGACAGGCCACCGGCGCCTTCGCCTTCAACCTGTTCGACTTCGCCACCACCGCGGCGCTGAGCCTGGGCAGCGCGCAGACCGCGAGCCTCGCACCGTCCGCCAGCAGCATGCTGTATGGCGTGCAGGGCGCGGCCGGCGATTATCTGAAGCTGCATATCGACAGCATCGCCGGCGGCAATGCCACGGCGAGCGTGCTGGATGCCAACGGCAACATGGTGCTGAATTTCGGCAGCGTAGCGGCCGGCCAGGAGCTGCTGTTCAAGCTGCCGCACGACGGCCGCTATCAGCTGCGCATCGACGGCAGCGGCGATGCCGCGGAAACCGACATCGGCTACAGCGCCTCGCTGACCACGCCGGCGCACGGCAACCTTACGCTCGGCACCGATGTGCAGGGCCAGAACGCCGCCACCGGCGTGCCGGACAGCTACGCCTTCGCCATTGCCGCGCCGGCCACGGTGCTGGTCGACGGTTTTGCCGATGCCGGCCAGCGCTGGAATATCCGCGCCGCCGACGGCAGCATCGTGCAGTCCGGCCATACCGGCACGGCTTCGGCCTGCCTGCTCGGCCCGGGCGCCTACACGCTTGAAGTCCTTGCCGAGGACGCCTCGCAGCTCGGCGCCTACGGCCTGCGTATCATCGATCTGGCCGGCGCGCCGGATCTCGCCATCGGGCAGTCCACGGTCAGCGCCAGCGACAGCCATGCGCTGGTCTATCGCCTTACCGCCGGCACCGATCAGTCGATGATCCAGCTCGCCGTGAGCAGCGCGCAGGCAAGCGGCGCGAGCATCCGCGTGTACGACGCCGGCGGCCAGCTGGTCGCTTCCGGCAGCGGTGCGCTCGCCGCCACCGTGATCGCGCAGAGCGTCGCCACCGGCACGCAGCGCTACCTCGTCATCGACGGCGCGGCCGGCGATTACACCATCAGCTCCAGCGAAACGCAGGCGCCGCCCGCGCCGCCGCTCGCCTGGGGCAGCTCGATCAGCGGCAGCTTCCACTTCGTCGGCGACAGCGCACGCTATCGCGTGACGATCGGCTACATGCAGACCCTGGCCATCGCCGACCTGCTGCGCGACCTCGGCTCTCAGGGCGTGCACTGGCGCCTGACGCCGGCCGGCGCTTCCGGCGAAAGCTCGTGGAACGACGAGGACGCAAGCGCCTACGCCACGCAGCCGGAAGCCGGCGACTACGTGCTGACCATCGCCGCCACCGCGGACAACGCCAGCTACGCCTTCCAGACCGTGGACACCGCCGCCGCCGCGGCGCTGCCCGCCGGCACCACCAGCGGCCAGCTCGCCACCGGCCAGGCGGCACTGGTCTATCGCTACGAAGCGAACAGTTCCGGTGCGCTGCATATCGCGCTGGACAGCAGCGACGACAGCTCGCTGACCTGGTCGCTGTACAACGAGGACGGCGGCCTGATCGCCTCCGGCAGCGCAGGCGCGGCGGTGGATACGCCCGTGCTCGGCACCGGCTCCTATCGCCTGCTGCTTTCGCGCACCGGCAACGCCGACGCGGCGTTCGCGCTGCACGTCGATACGATCGCCCTGCCCGTCGCGCAGCTCGGCAGCACGCTTAGCGGCAGCACCGATCCGGCCACCGGCTTCTCGGTCTACCGCCTCGCGCTGAACCAGGACACGCTCGCGCTGCTGCACAACCTGGGCTCGGACGGCGGCATCCAGTGGGGCCTCGCGCCTGCCGGCGGCGTGCCTACATGGGCATGGCTGGAGACCAACAGTCCCGGCCAGTTCGATCTGGAGGACAGCTCGCCGTACCTGCAACAGCTCACCTCCGGCACCTACGAGCTGTGGATCCACAGCATCAGCCCGGGCGCGAACTTCGCCCTGCAGCTGCTCGATCTGTCGAACGCTCAGATCCTGCCGGTCACCGGCGCGCAAGGCACGCTTGCCGGCGGCGACGCCGCGACGGCCTACCACTTCAGCCTCGCCACGCCCACGCCGCTGCACCTGGCCTTCGGCGTCTCCGACACGTCTGCGCTGCGCTGGACCCTGCTCGACAAGTACGGCAACTACATGGCGGAAGGCACCAATGGCGCCGACATCGACCTCGCCACCCTGGTCAGCGGCGACTACGTGCTGGTGCTGAAGGCGCAGGGCCAGGATGCGGACAGCGACGACCTTGCCTACGCCGTGTCGGCGAGCACGGCCACCCTGCAGCTGGTGCTGCCCGGCCAGCTCGTCAACGGCACGTTCGGCAACGACCCGAGCAGCCCGACCACCTATCACCTCAGCCTGGACCATGCCGCCACTCTTCTGCTGAAGAATCTCTACGGCAACGGCAATCCCCAGTACCGCATCTACTACAACGGCACCCCGTACGACGCGCGCCAGCACGGCGACCAGTACTACCTCGCCGCGGGCGACTACGAAATCCGCGTCACCGGCAACTCGGCCGGCCAGAGCTTCAGCTTCGCGCTGGCCGATCTAACCCAGGCGCCGCCGCTGGACAGCGTAGGCAGCGCGCAAGGCCAGTTCGACGCGACGCATGGCGCGGCCGTCTACAGCTTTACCAGCGATGGCCGGAGCACCTACGACTTCGGCGCCGCCAGCAGCGAAACCTCGGCCGACTTCGAGTGGGCGATCTATAACTCCGACGGCTACCAGGTCACCAGCGGCAACAATGGCTTCAACCGCCAGTCGCTGTCCGCCGGCAACTACACGCTGCTCGTCTATTCCGACACCACCGATCCGCTCGCTTACACCGCCAAGGCCGCGCCGGTCCCGGTGCCGGTGCATGCGCTGACCGTCGGCGCCAGCCAGCCGCTGGTGCTGGACGAGGCCAGCAACTACCAGGCCGACTACAGCTTCAGCCTCGACCAGGCGGGCCGCTTTATCGTCGCGGCCACCCATATGCCGGACCAGTCGATCTACTTCGACATCGTCGATGCCGACGGGAATCCGTGGAGCAACGGCAATATCTATCTGCCGAACGGCCAGACCCAGGTGCTGTCGTTGCCCAAGGGCAGCTTCATCCTGCACGTGTATGCCTACGGTCCGGTCGGTACCGGCACCGGCAGCGCCACGCCGGGCATCCGGCTGGTCGACGTGGATGCCGGCGCCGATCTGTCGCCTGGCACCACCGCCTCCGCCGATCTGTCCGACCCGAACGAAGCCCAGGTCTGGCGCTTCACCGGCAACGCCGGCGACACCATCGATCTGTCCACCCAGCTCAGCAGCAGCACCACGAATTCACTGCAAGCCTACTGGTACGTGGTCGGCCCCGATGGCAGCTGGCTGGCCTCGGGCTGGGCGTATTCGAATCTCAACCAGATCTCGCTCGATCTGTCCGTCACCGGCCATTACGCACTGGTAGTCACGCGCGCCAGCACGGCGCTGACCGCCACGTTCGGCACCACCCTGGCCAGCCATATCGATCCGCCGGTCGTGCCGACTGCGCCGCTGACGCTCGGCGACACCACCACGCTGACGCTGACCAACAACGACACGCGCGCCTACACCTTCACCCTGGCGCAGGATTCGCTGCTCTCGGTCAACGGCTGGGCCAGTACCTGGGGCATCCAGTGGCGCGTGCGCAATGCCAACGGCCAACTTGTATCCGGCAGTTTCAATGCCTACGAAGGCGGCTTCAACCAGCCCACCCTGCTGGCTGCGGGCGACTACACGCTGGAGATCGACGCCTCGCTGGATGGCTCCGCCAACCTGACGTTCAGCGCCACCACCCAGGCGCAGGCCACGGTCGCCGACGGCGCGCTGGACATCCCCGCCGTGCTCGGCATGTACGGCTTCAAGGTCAAGGCCGGGCAGGACTACTACATTGCCGGCGCGTCCGGCAGCAATGTGCTGATCTACGACGCCGGCCTGAACCAGGTCGGCTCGTACTGGATCAACAACAACGGCAACTACTACGTGGTGCATGCGGAAAGCGACGGTACCTGGTACGCCGCGCTGACCAATACCTATCTGAGCGACAACACCGCCACCGCGCTGCATATCGCGGCGCCGACGCCGCTGGTCTCGGGCCAGAGCGTCACCGGCACGCTGCCCGCCGACGGCGGCGTGAAGTTGTACAGCATCGATCTGGACCACGACCAGACGATCAGCCTGTGGATGCCCAGCAGCACCAACGGCGTCAACGCCGACTTCAACGTTCTCGGCCAGGACTACCAGCTCAACGGCAACGGCTTCTACACGCTGTTCCTGCCCAAGGGCCATTACCTCATCCCCGTCAGCACGCAAGGCAACAATGGCGGCGGCGAATCGTTCTCCGCCATGAGCGAAGGCGAAGGTGGCGGCGACAATACCGGCGACTACAGCTACACCCTGACCTTCCAGCGCTTCGAAGATGCCATCGCACTGCCGCTGGATACGCCGACCACGGTCACGCTCAATCCCGGCCAGCTGCAGACCTACGCGTTCCAGGCGCAGGCGGGTCAGCGCCTGCACTTCGTGCCGCAGGCCGGCAGCACCGGCGCCGGTGCGTGGGAAATCCACGATGCGCAGGGCCAGTACCTGTGGAGCGACAGCTCCTCCAGCAATGACGCGCTGCCGGCTTTTGCCGCCAGCGGCACCTATTACCTGGTGTGGTCCGCGGCGAGCGATGCCGCCGGCCCCGCCAGCTACGGCTTTGCGTTGGCAAGCGCGCCACCGGTTGCCAATGGCACAGCCAACGTCGGCGACATCTTGCAGATCGACACCCAGGCTGCATCCGACACCGTCTACTACGATCTGAATATCGCGGCGCCGACGCGCCTGCTGCTCGACGTGCTGGCCAATACCGGCGCCGGCTACGACTGGTCGCTGACCCAGAACGAAAACTACCTCGGCTCGGGCAGCTGGCAGCCCGGCGATGCCGCCGCGCAGGGGCTGACGCTCGCCGCGGGCAGCTATCGCCTGACCTTGCGCGCCAAGGGCGCCGACGCCAGCCATCTGTCGCTTGCGCTTGCCGATGCCGCCACCGCTGCGCCGCTGGCGCTCGATGCGCCGCTCAACGACAGCATCGTTCCGGGCCAGGCCAAGACCTACGCCTTCGACGGCGCGACCGGCGACACCCTGCATATCGCGCCGCTCGACAGCGGCACGCTGAGCGGCCAGTGGATCCTGCTCGACCCGAACGGCAACACGATCGCCAACGGCGACCTCGCCACCGCCACCGACGTGGCCTTGAGCGCCAGCGGCCGCTACCTGCTGGTGTATCGCACCGACGCCGGCAGCGACACCACGCCGGTCGCGTTCCGCTTCGAGCTGAGCCACGTGCTGGTTAACCTCGGCGACTGGCTGCGGCCGGCCGGCAACGGCAGCAGCTACGGCTTCCATCTCGACCGCGCCACGCATCTGCTGCTCGATCTGGGTTATCTCGACGGCGACGGCGATGCGCACTGGCATATCACCCAGCATGGCCAGACGATCTTCAGCAACGACCAGGACGCCGCGCAGAGCAGCATTACCTTCGATCTCGAAGGCGGCGACTATCAGCTCGTCATCGACGATGTCTCGCGGGGCTACGACAACGCGCGCCTGCGCCTGCTCGACCTCGGCAACGCCACCGCGCTGACGCCCGGCACCGCCACCACCGGCAGCACCACCGCCGGCAGCGCGGAACTGTTCCGCTTCGAGGCCAGCAGCGGCGACACCATCGCGCTGGACAGCGACGACAACTTCAGCTGGACGCTCTACGACGAGTTCGGCCACTTCCTGCAGCAGGTGCAGGGCGCCGGCAACATCGCCAATCTGCCGCGCACCGGCATTTATTACCTGGTGCGCGATACCGAGGAAGACGGCAGCGCCGCTGCGCAGGACTACGCCTTCACGCTGAACCTCTCGCACCTGCTTCCGGCGCTGCCGATCGGCCAGGCGGTACAGGGGCTGGTGCAGAACGGCAGCCTGGCCTACCAGTTGCAGGTGACGCAGGCCACGTCGCTGTGGATCGCCATGCCGTCCGAGCAGAACGTACGCATGGATGTCTACGACAGCCAGGGCACCCTGCTCTATTCCTTCGATCCGTACAGCGCCGATCGCGCAGTGATCCTGCCGGGCGCGGGCAGCTACACCTTCCGCTTCGTCGATCTCAACGGCAGCAACGGCTCGCGCCAGATCAATTTCAGCACCATCGATCTGTCCACGGTGCCGGCGCTGCAGCCGGACGTGCTGACCACAGGCACCTATACCTCCGGCACCGGCCCGCAGATCTTCCAGCTCAATCTCACCCAGGCCAGCCTGTTCTGGTACGACCCGATCGGCTCCAACAGCCAGCTCAGCTATCTGAACTGGCATCTGGTCTCGCCCTACGGCACCCAGCTGAGCTCCGGCTCGATGTACTACCAGGGCGGCACGCTGTCGGTGCCGGCGGGCAATTACTACCTGGTGATCGACAACCCCGGTTATCTGCCGTGGAGCTCGGTCAACTACAGCTTTGCGATCAAGGCCGGCTACGCCGCGCTGCAGTCGAACGCGATCGTCAACGGCACCACGCCCGCTACCGGCGTGCCGCTGCAGTACACCCTGCATCTGGACCAGGCAGCCGTGGTGGCCTTCGATGCGCTCAGCGCGCCGAACGGCGCCTACTGGAAGCTCACCAACGCGAGCGGCTCGCAGGTGTTCAGCCAGCAGGTCGGCTATTACTACTACTCCGACTACAACAGCGACTTCAACGGACTGCTGGCCGCCGGCGACTATGTGCTGACGGTGTGGAGCAACAACAGCAGCGCCAACCCCTTCAGCTTCCGCATGCTCGACTCCTCGCACGCCACGGCGGTGACGCCCGGCACGCCGGTCAGCACCACGCTCGACGCCACGCGCGGCATGCAGCTGTTTACCTTCGACGTGCCGGCTGACGGGCATTACTTCCTCGACGCGCTGCCGGGCCTCAGTTCGGCCAGCAGCGGCATCGTGCCGAGCTGGACCCTGCTCGACCCGCTCGGCCGCACCGTGTTCTACCAGCAGTCGATGGGCAGCGATTACGGCACCTGGAACGGCAACAGCTACACCTACCAGTTCAACGGTACCGGCATCGACCTTGGCCGCCTGCTGGTCGGCGGCCGCTACACGCTGGTGCTGGGCGAGTCGAACTACAACGGCTCGGCCGTGCCGAACGTGTCCTTCAACGTGGTGCGCGTGCCCGATGCGCCGCCCGTCATTCTCGACACCCTGGTGGTCACCCCGGCGCCCGATCTCACCGTGACCTCGGTGAACGTCTCGCCCGCCGGCACGCTGCAGACCGGCCAGACCGTCGACGTGCAATGGGTGGTCGCCAACCAGGGCGTGCTGCCCACCAGCGGCAACTGGAATGACCGCATCGTCATACGCAATACCGCCACCGGCGTGATCCTGGCCGATATCACCGTGCCGTATAACGCGGCCGACGCCGCCAATGGTCCGATCGGCGTGGGCGAGGCGCGCACGCGCCACCAGCAGATCCGCCTGCCCGACGGCTCGTACGCGGCCGGCACCATCAGCATCACCGTGCTCACCGACAGCGACAACGTCGTCAAGGAAAGCAACGCCGCCGGCAATGCCGAAAGCAACAATGCCCTCAGCACCACCGCCACGGTAGAGCTGTCGCCCTACGCCGACCTCACCGTGCAGGATCTCAGCCTGCAACCCTCCGGTGCGTTCCAGCCGGGCCAGACCGTCAACGTCAGCTGGACCGTCGGCAACCAAGGCAATGTCGCCGTGGCGCAGCCGTGGAGCGAAACGCTGGAGGTGCGCAACCTCTCCACCGGCAAGGTGGTCGCCACCGTCACTCTGCGCGATGTGCTCGACAACGGCCCGCTGGCCGCGGGCGCCACGCGCCAGCGCAATGCCAGCTTTACCTGGCCGACCGGCATCGACGCCTCGGGCAACTTCGCCATCCGCGTGATCGCCGACAGCCTGAGTGAAATTCCCGAGGCCAACGCCGACGGCAGCGGCGAAAGCAACAACGCGGCCGAGATCGACCAGGCGGTCGGTCCGGACATGCAGGTGCAGAACCTGCAGGTGGTCAGCACCACCATCCAGGCCGGCGGCCTGGTCACCATCACCTGGGAAGACTGGAACCAGGGCGCCAGCGGCACCGGCACCGCGTTCAACGACCGCATCACGGTCAGCCGCGTCGACAACGGCATGACCGTGCTCGACACCAGCCTGGTGTACGACCCGTCCGCCCTCGTCGGCAGCCAGGTCAACGGCCCGATCGGCCCCGGCGAGCATCGCCTGCGCAGCTTCACGTTCCGCCTGCCGGACGGCCTCAAGGGCACCGGCAATCTGAGCATCACCGTCACCGCCGACCAGAACGCGGCCGGCGTCGGCGTGCTGTACGAAACCAATCTCACCCACGACGCCGAGAGCAACAACAGCGCGGCCACCGCGGTGGTCTCCGCCGCCGTGCCGTACGCCGACCTGCGCGTGGACAGCGTCACCACGCCGGTAACCGGCATCGGCGGGCAGCCGGTGACGATCAGCTGGACCGTGGCCAACCACGGCCAGGCGCCTACCAGCGATGCCTGGTCCGACGAGATCGTGCTCAGCTCCGACAGCATCATCGGCAACGCCGACGATATCGTGATCGGCACCGTGCGCCGCAATGGCGCGCTGGCCGTGGGCGGCAGCTATACGCAGTCCGCCACCATCAACCTGCCTGTGCTCAACGACGGCCGCTACTACCTGGCCGTGCGCGCCGACGGGCAGAACGAGGTGCTGGAACCCGATACGCGCGGCAACAACGCCAGCGTGGCCAAGGCGATCAATGTCGCGGCGGCGTATGCCGATCTCTCGGTGGTCTCGGTGAACGCACCGACCATCGCGCTGAGCGGCGAGAACGTGCAGGTGAGCTGGACCGTTTCCAACACCGGCAATGCGCCGACCAACCTGGCGCTGTGGAACGACCGCGTGGTGCTGTCGCGCACCGGCGTGCCCTCGGCCGACGATATCGTGCTGGCCGGTTCGGTCACGCATGCCGGCGTGCTCGCCAACGGCGGCGCCACCTATACCGCCACCGCAACGCTGACCCTGCCGCGCGACCTGGTGGGCGACTACTACATCCTGGTCACCACCAATCTCAACAACACGGTCACCGAGAACGGCCACACCGGCAACAACGCCAGCGCCACCACGGTGCCGCTGCATATCACGCTGGCGCCGTCAGCCAACCTCACCGTCAGCGACGTCAGCGGCCCTGCCGCGGTGCGTCCGGGCGATGCGGTCAGCGTGAGCTATACCGCGCACAACACCGGCACCGGCGACGCCACCGGCGTGTGGCGCGATCGGGTGTACCTGGACGATGGCCAGGGCCATCAGATCGAAGTCGCCAACCAGTTCTTTACCGACGGCCTCGCCGCCGGCGCCAGCGCGGCGCGCACGATCTCCTTCACCCTGCCCGCCGGTTTCACCGAAGGCAGCTACAGCTTCGTGGTGCGTACCGACACCGACAACACGGTGTACGAGCGCGACGGCGAGAACGACAACAGCGCCGCGGCCGCCGCGCCGGTGGTGGTGGCGCGTCCGGATCTCTCGGTGAGCAAGGTCAGCGGTCCCACGCTGCTGCTCTCCGGCAGCAACCTGCACTTGCAATGGACGGTCACCAACAGCGGCGGCGTCGCCACCGGTGTGTGGCTGGATCGCGTATTCCTGTCGCATAACGGCACGCTGACCAAGGTGGCCGAACTGGCGCACACCGGTCCGCTCGCCACCAACGGCAGCTACGACGCCTCGGCCGATATCCAGCTGCCGCTGGATGCCAGCGGCGACTACGAGATCGTCGTGGTCACCGACGCCACCAGCGCGATCGACGATCACAGCCGCGCCAACAACACCGCGCAGCAGGACCTCACCGTGCAGCTGGCGCCCTATGCCGACCTTGCGGTGAGCGCCGTGCAGGCGCCGACCACGCTGATCGCCGATCCGGCCACCATCGACGTGCACTGGACGGTGAGCAACAACGGCACCGGCGCGGGCAGCACTTCGCAGTGGGTGGATCGGGTGATCCTGTCCACCGACGGCGTGCTCGGCAACGGCGACGACCGCGTGATCGGCGAAGTCGCGCACAACGGCGCGCTGGCCGCCGGCGCCAGCTACAACGGCGCGCTCAGCGTGATGCTGCCGCCAGGCACCACCGGCCGCTACAAGCTGTTCGTGGTCACCGACGCCACCCATCAGGTGTTCGAGAACGGCAATACCGCGAACGACACGGCCCTGCTCGGCCATGACGTCGACGTGATGCCCAAGCCATATGCGGATCTGCAGGTGAATACCGTCTCGACCCAGGGCACCCCGGTCAGCGGCCAGCCGCTGACCCTGACCTGGAGCGTGAGCAACCAGGGCATCGGCATCACCGATGCTTCCGAATGGTCGGACCAGGTGTGGCTGAGCTCCAATCCGGACGGCAGCGGCGTGATCGCGCAGTTCGGCAGCGCCAACCATATCGGCCAGCTCGCCGTCGGCGACAGCTATACGCGCAGCATCACCGTCACCCTGCCCAACGGCATCCAGGGCAATTACTACGTCAATGTGCGCACTGGCGGACCGTTCGAGTTCGTCTATGGCGACAACGACACCGGCCATAGCGCCGCCGTGCCGATCACCTTGGCACCTTCGCCCGACCTGGTGGTGAGCTCGGCGAGCATCGCGCCGTCCTCGCCGGCCAGCCTGTCGACGGACGGCAGCAGCCTGCTCGAAGGCGCCCTGGTCGATATCAGCTGGAAGGTGACCAACCAGGGCCAGGCTGTAGCGATCGGCCCCTGGGTCGACACCATCAAGCTGGTGCCCGCCAGCGGCACAGGTCCGGCCATCGTGCTGGGCAGCTTCACCTTCGACCGCCCGCTCGGCGCCGGCGAGTACTACCCGCGCACGGAGCAGGTGCGCCTGCCCGCCAAGATCGAAGGGCTGTACCGCCTGCAGATCACCACCAATGCCAACTTCGGCGGCAACGGCGCGCAGGTGTACGAATACGGCACCGCCGCCGGCAATGACGTGCTGCTCGCCAGCAACCCGACCGCGATCGCGCTGCAGCCGCGTCCGGACCTGCAGGTCGGCGCGGTCACCGTGCCCGACCATGTCGCCGCCGGCACCAACGTAGGCATCCAGTACACCGTCACCAACTTCGGCACCGTGCCCGCCAGCGGCCACTGGCGCGACAAGGTCTATCTATCGCTGGACGGCACGCTCAGCGGCGACGACCAGTTGGTCGGTACGTTCGACAACGGCAGCGCGCTGGCGCCGACCCAGAGCTATTCCAGTATCAGCGCATCGATCAATATCCCGATCGACATCCGCGGCGACCGGTATCTGATCGTGGTCGCCGACGCTGACAACAGCGTCGACGAATACCCCAACGACGCCAACAACGCCAAGGCCGTGCATTTCTACGTCGACCCGGTGCCGTTCGCCGACCTGGTCACCAGCAATGTCACCGCGCCGGACCAGGCCGTGCATGGCGGCACCATCGACGTGCGCTACAAGGTCGCCAACCTGGGCAGCGCCACCACGCGCGGCCTCACCGCCGACGTCAACAGCTGGACCGACACGGTGTGGCTGGCCAAGGATCCGAAACGCCCGGGCGCCAACAAGGGCGACGTGCTGCTGGCTTCGAGCACGCATACCGGCAACCTCGCCGTGGGCGAGGACTATCTGGGCGACATGCAGGTCACCATTCCGGACGGCACGCTCAGCGGCCAGTACTACATCACCGTCTGGACCAATACCTACAGCACCATCCTGGAAGATACGCTGGCGGCCAACGTCAATACGGACGACGAACACCAGATCAACAACAACGACTACAAGGGCCGCGCGATCAGCGTGCTGGGCATCACCCCGCCCGACCTGGTGGTGACCCAGGTAGTCGCACCGCCGACGATCGACGCCGGCAATACCGTCAACTTCAGCTACACCGTGCAGAACCAGGGCGACCTGTACACCGGCGGCTGGACCGACACCATCTACGTGGCCGACAACGCGGACCTGAGCAAGGCCACGCATATCTGGACCATCGGCAGCTACACGCAGAGCCGCACGCTCAACAACGGCGAGAAGTACACCGTCAACCAGAGCGTGCAGCTGGCGCCGGACATCAGCGGCAGCTTCATCATCGTCAAGACCGATGCGCTGGGCCAGGTACGCGAGCTCAACGAAAACAATAACGTGACGCCGCTGGCGGCGGCGGTGATCCCGCATCCGGCCGACCTGCAGGTCACCTCCGTGCAGGTGCAGCCGCAGAACTATTCCGGCGAACTGACCCCGATCAGCTGGACCGTGACCAACCGCGGCGAGACCGTGTGGCCGGGCACGGTGAGCTGGCAGGATTCGGTCTTCATCAGTACCGACCCCAGCTTCATTCCCAGCCGCGCCATCGCGCTGGGCAAGTTCGAGCACCAGAACACCAATGGCCTGGCCGCGGGCGCCAGCTACACCACCACCGTCAATGTGGCGCTGCCGGCCGGCACCAATGGCCGCTACTACATCTATGTGATCACCGACAGCCAGCGCAGCTCGCAGGATATTCCGCCGCGCGCGGCGGACGAGATCAATGCCGGCGGCTTCAACGACCAGTCGCTGAACTTCTACGGCAGCTCGGTCTACGAAGGCGTCAGCAACACCAACAACCTCGGCAGCAGCCCGCTGGACATCACCTACCGCGAGGCCGACCTGCAGATCGACGGCATCCAGGTGTCCAACCCGGCGCCGAAGTCCGGCGACCAGATCACCGTCACCTGGACCGTGACCAACCGCGGCAACCGCGCCACCCGCGTCAGCCAGTGGAACGACGGCGTGTATCTGTCCAACGACAGCTCGCTGGACGTCACCGACGACCCGCTGATCGAAGGCTCGCTGTACAGCAACCCCGGCCGCGTGCAGCCCATCGCCCTGGTCGACGCCGACGGCAAGCCGCGCTTCCTGCTGCCGGGCGAGTCGTACACGATGTCGGCCACCTTCCATCTGCCGCAGTCGATCAGCGGCAATTTCAACATCATCGTCAAGGCCGACACCTCCACGGTGAAGGACTGGTACAACAGCGAGCCCAGCTCGATCCGCGACGGCCTGGACGTGGTCACCGGCGACGGCCCCGGCGCGGTGCTGGAGTTCCAGAACGAAGGCAATAATGTTTCTTCGATCGCGCTGCCGATCACGCTCGCCACGCCGCCGGATCTGCAGGTCAGCCTGGTCGGCGCGCCGGCCACGGTGGTGGCCGGCCAGAGCTTCACCGTCGACTACCACGTGACCAATGCCGGCGGCGACACGCCCAGCGACCAGAGCCAGTGGAACGACCTGATCTACCTGTCGCGCGACCGCTTCCTGGACGTCAACCAGGATCGCTATCTGGGCTACCTCGGCCATAGCGGCGGCCTCGCCGCCGGCGCCGGCTATGACGGACGCTTTACCGTCACTGCGCCGCGCGATCTGGACGGCCCCTACTACGTGTTCGTGATCACCGATCCGGCGCGCGCGTTCGGCGCCGGCCCGTACGGCAAGGTGATGGAGTTCGGCAACGACCAGAACAACGCCACCGCCGCGCCGCAGCCGATGCTGGTGCAGACGCCGCCGCCGGCCGACCTGAAGGTCACCGACGTCACCGTGCCGCCGCAGGCCAAGGTGGGCGACTCGGTCACGGTCAACTACACCATCGTCAACGATTCGACCAACCCGGCCTATGGCCAGTGGACGGATGCGATCTATCTGTCGATGGACAATGTCTGGGGCCTGGACGACATCCTGCTCGGCAAGGTGGTGCACAACGGCGACCTCGCCGGCGGCATCGGCTACAGCGGCACGCTGACCGCCAAGCTGCCGCCGCTGAAGGACGGCAGCTGGCGCATCGTGGTGCGCCCGGATCTCTACAACGAGGTCTACGAAGGCGGCATCAGCTACGGTCCGAACGGCCTGGTGATGGCGCCGGGCGAGGCGAACAACCTCACCGCCTCCGCCGCCACCATCCAGACCCAGGTGCCGCCGCTGGCCATCGCCAGCCCGCTGCAGACCACGCTGTCCAGCGGCGATGTGCAGCTGTACAAGGTCAGCGTCGCGGCCGGCCAGACCCTGCGCGTGCTGCTCGACTCGATGGCCGCCAGCGGCGACAACGAGCTGTACATCCGCTACGGCGATATCCCGACCACCTACGCCTACGACGCGGCATACACCAACGCGTCTTCGGCCGACCAGCAGGCGCTGATCCCCAGCACCCAGGCCGGCGACTACTACATCCTGGTGCGCTCGCGCAGCGGCAATGCGGTGCCGGCGACGCTGCGCGCCGACCTGCTGCCGCTGTCGATCACCAAGGTCACGCCGGACAACGGCGGCGTCAGCGACGACGACCATCGCTGGGTCACCCTGGATATCTACGGTTCGGCCTTCCAGGCCGGCGCCCTGGTCAAGCTCACCCGCCCCGGCGTGTACGAGGCCGAGCCGGATCGCTGGCAGGTGCTGGACGCCACGCATATCCGCGCCATCTTCGACACGCGCAATTTCCCGCTGGGCCTGTACGACGTCACCGTCATCAACCCGAACGGCCAGAGCGTCACCGAAGCGAACCGCTATCTGGTGGAACGCGGCATCGAGGACGATGTCACCATCGGCATCGGTGGCCCGCGCAATCTCAATCCGGGCGATGCGGCCACGTATACCGTCTCGCTGCAGAGCCTGACCAATGTCGACACGCCCTACGTGCGCTTCGACGTCGGCGCGGTCGAGATGGGCTACAACCAGTACCTGCTCGACGGCCTCAACCTGCCCTACGCGATCTTCGGCTCCAACGTGGGCGGCTCGCCGTTCGGCAATATCTCCGGCTCGCCAGCCAACAACCAGGCTTACGGCCAGACCGGCTCGACCCTGCCGCGCACGGATATTCCGTGGGCTTCGCTGGACGGCACGCTCAACACCAGCGGCTACAACCTGGCGCCGGGCTACGCCTTCGACGTGGCCGCGCACGGCTTCGTCGGCATGAACTTCCGCCTGCAGACCTATCCGGGCCTCACCGCCTGGATCAACCGCGACTTCGACGGGCTGCGCGACGCGCTGTACGCCACCCATCCGGACTGGAAGGCGCAGGGCATCCTCGATGCCGGCGTCAGCGGCCTGGACAAGATCTCGCAGGGCATGACCGCGCGCTTCCTGTCCACCGACCCGGAAGACATCATCTACAAGATCGAAGCGCTGTCCGAATCGTTCCAGATGAACATCGTGGCCGCCGCCACCGCGCTCACCCGCAACGAGTTCATCGCCGAACAGACCGCCTACGCGCTGAAGCTGCGCACTGCCGTGCTGGCCGATGCCAGCGCGCCGAGCAACCTGGCCGCGCTCGCCGCCGATCCCTCGCAATGGGTCAACGGCTGGCTGGCCGCGCTGGAAGCCTCCGGCATGCTGCAGCCGGCCGACCAGGCGCCGCCGATCACCACCAACCCGCAGGTGGTCAGCCTCAACGCCACCCTGGCCGCCGGCATCCTGATGTCCAAGGGCGGCGACAGCTACCGCACCCAGGCCGACATCCTCGGCTTCTTCGCCAAGGTGCAGCAGTGGTACGGCGACACCGCCACTTATGCCGGCGATCCGAATGCCGCCAAGGGCCCGATCGACCATTACGAAACGCGCCAGGACGACGACGGCGACGAGATCCAGGTGCCGGTGCCGGCGCTAGCCAATCCCGCCGACTACGACCAGCACGCCGGCCGCACCCTGCAGTTCGAGAACTTCCAGATCTTCGTCGGCGGCCAGGCCGAACTGGAATACCTGCGCGCGCAGGGCCTGCTCGACGACAAGTTCAATCCGCTGCCGGGCAAGAGCCTCAACCTCACCCAGTACCTGCAACTGGTGGCGCAGCAGGCCGGCGCCACCAATGCGGCGATCAGCGTGCAGGGCCCTCAGGGCCAGGCCGTGGCCGCCGATGGCAGCGCGTACGTGCCGGCCGCGACGCCGTTGCCGTACACCTTCGCCTTCAGCAATCCGACCGGCCAGGGCGTGGGCCAGATCCGCATCGTGTCGCAGCTCGACTCCGATCTCGATCCGCGTTCGGTGCGCCTGGGCGACCTGAAGATCGGCGATATCAATATCCATATCCCCGCCGACCGCTCCAACTTCCAGGGCGACTTCGACTTCACCGGCAGCAAGGGCTACATCCTGCGCGTCAGCGCCGGCGTGGACGCCGAGACCGGCATCGCCACCTGGCTGCTGCAGGCGATCGATCCGATCACCGGCGAAGTGATGCAGGACGCCACGCGCGGCCTGCTGGCCGGCAGCAATGCCGGCGGCTTCGTCAGCTTCACCGTGGCCGCGGCGCCGGGCGCCATATCCGGCGCGAAGATCGCCATGGCGGCACGCGTGTTCTTCGACGACACGCCGCCGATCGACAGCGCCACGCTCAATGTCACGCTGGACGCGAAGGCGCCCAGCACCACGGTCGCGGTCACCTCGCTGGGCAACAACGCCCAGGGCGCGCCGACCTACGACGTGAAGTGGAACGCGCAGGACGACGCCAGCGGCATCCGCTTCGTGACGGTCTACGTCGCCACCAACGGCGGCGACTTCAAGATCTGGCAGCGCCAGGTCGCCCCGGGCACCAGCGAAGCGGTGTTCACCGGCGAAGCCGGCAACCACTACGAGTTCCTCGCGGTGGCGACCGACTTGGCCGGCAACCGCGAGGCCGCTTCGGTCAGCAATGCGGTGCTGCCGGATGACGGCGCGCGCCAGCAGGTGCTCGACGGCCTCGGCGTCACGCCGGGCGTGGACCAGACCGCGGAAGTGCCGCAGGCGCCGCAGGACCGCAACTACGACAGCAACCCGCTGTTCCAGCAGGCCACGCAGATGCTGCCGGGCGCAGTCGCCGCGGTGAATGCCGGCGACCTGAAGAACGTGCTCGCGCCGTTCGCTGCGCGCGGTTTCGCCGACGGCTTCGCCACCGGCGCCGCCGATATCGGCGCAATGGCGATGGTGCAGTTGGCTGACCAGTCGATCCTGGTCAGCGCCGGCCAGCAGCGCAACGAGGTGTACCGCTACGGCAAGGACGGCGGCCACAGCACCACGCCGCTGTTCGTGCTCGACCAGCCCGTGCTCGACATGGCGGTGGACGCGCTCGGCCAGCTATGGGTGATGACCGGCAACGAGCTGTTGCAGGTCGACGCCGGCAGCGGCGCGATCGTGCGCCGCATGCAGGGCCCGAGCCAGCAGCCGCTGACGCATGCGCTGGCGATCCAGCCCGGCACCGGCGACATCTATGTCTCCGACGGCGACGGCATCGAGGTGTTCCACCCGAACCAGACCGATCCGAACAAGACCTGGCAGCACTTCAGCAATACCCGCGTCGGCGATCTCGCCTTCGGTCCGGACGGCCGCCTGTGGGGCGTGCGCTGGACCGGCAGCGATATCACCGCGGCCGACCCGAACGGCAGCACCGATATCATCAGCTTCCCGATGAGCGGCATCACGCTCGGCCGTGCCGAGCTGGAATACCGCATCAAGGGCGTGGTCGACAGCATCGCCTTCGGCGCCGCCGGCACGCCGCTCGCCGGCCTGCTGGTCGCCTCCGGCGCGCTGCCGCAGCACGTGCAGGTGGCCGGCATCGCCGACACCACCACCGGCTCCTCGGTGTGGACGATCGAACTGGCCTCGCGCCGCGTGCTGCAGCTCGCCGGCGGCGGTACGCAAGGCGAAGCCATCCTCACCACCGCCGACGGCCGCATCCTGGTCGCCGAAACCCATCACATCGACGAGATCGCCCCGGCCCGCGCGCCGAAGGTGCTCGCCACCAGCGTGCCGGACGGCGCGCTGATCCCGCTGCCGGTCGGCCAGATCGCCGTGCAGTTCGACCAGGACATGTGGCTGGGCGCGGATGCGCAGTCCGCGCTGACGGACGCATCGAGCGTGCTCGATGCCGACAACTTCCAGCTGATCGGCAGCGGCATCACCATCACGCCGAACAGCGTGCGCTGGGATGCCGCCACGCATACCGCCTACCTCGACGTCAGCGGCCTGCCCGCCGGCCACTACCAGCTCACCATCAACGGCAATCTGCGCAGCGCCGCGCAGCTGCGCATCGGGCAGGACACCATCAGCGGGTTTACCGCGCTGCTGGATATGAGCAGCCAGCTGCAGATCGCCTTCGGCAATACGCGCGCCGACCACAGCACCGGCGAGGTCAGCTACGACGTCAAGCTGACCAACATCGGCAGCGACGATCTGCACGGTCCGTTGATGTTGCTGCTCGATCCGGGCGCCTATTTCGGCGGTGCGATCGTGGGCGCCACGCATGGCGCCGGCGACAGTCCGGACCTGTGGGTGATCGATCTCACGGCCGCGCTGCAGGCGCTGGGCGGCAAGCTGGCGGTCGGCGCCACCCTGGCCGATCTCACCGTAAGCGTGGTCCCCGCGAACCATTTCACCGGCGGCCTGGCTGACCTGGCCAAGTTCAATCTCGGCCATGGCATCTACGCTGTGCCCGAAGCCAACCTGCCGCCGCGGCTGGGCGTCGTCGTCACGATCCCGGCGGCACCTGCCAACGGTAGCGACGAGGACGTCGGCGGCGATACCGGCGAGACGGCCAGCCCCACTACGGCGGTCGATTACGACACCGACAGCTTCGATTCGCCTGCCACGGTCGGCCAGCCCTGGCAGGCGCAGCTCGACGCCGCCGACAGCGACGGCACCCGCTTTTACTGGCAGGTGGTGCAGGCGCCGGAGGGCATGACCCTGCAGGTGGCCGATAGCTATGCGCGCGACGACGGCGGTGTCTACCACTCGACCGCGACGCTGAGCTGGACGCCCGGCAGCCGCGCCCTGGCCGATACGGTCGTGGTCATCCGTGTGCAGGACAGTCGCGGCGGCGTGGCGTTGCGCACCCTGCATATTCCGGTCACCAACGGCAACCGGGCACCGATCCTGGCGAACCAGGGCACGGTCACGCTGGACGAAGGCCAGTCGCTCACCCTGCCGATAAGCGCTGCTGATGCGGACGCCGATGCGCTCACCCTGAGCATCCGCAACCTGCCGCCCGGCGCTTCGTTCGATGCGCGCACTGGCGTGCTGAGCTGGACACCCACCTACGATCAGGCCGGCACTTATCACGACGTCACCATCGTGGTCAGCGACGGCATCAGCACCGTCACCGAACGTTTCGACATCGTGGTCAATCAGGCCTGGGCCACGCCGGTACTGCTGCCTCCCGCGCCGCAGACGCTGCGCGAAGGCGATGCGTTCGGCTTCCAGCTGGCCGGCACGATGCCTGGCGGCCTGACCCAGGCGGACGGCACCACGATCGCCTTGTCGTATACCGCCGCTTCGCTTCCCGGCGGCATGAGCATCAACAGCGACACCGGCTGGCTGGCCTGGACGCCAGGGTACGACCAGCACGGCGACTACAGCGTGGCGGTCACGCTCACCGCCACCTTCACCCTGCCCGGCGGGTCGACGGTGGTCCGCTCGACCACCCGGACCATCGCGCTGCACGTACTCAATGCCAATGGCGCGCCGCGCTTCGACGACAATCTCGGCAGCCCGTGGAACACCATGGAAGGACAGCCGCTGCGCATCAGCGTGTTCGCCTTCGATCCGGACAACCCCGGCTTCGCGCCCAAGCTGCGTTTGGGCACGGACAAGCCCGCCACCGACCAAGGCTCGTCTTCCGCGCCGACGGTGAGCTATCGCGTACTCGGCCTTCCGGACGGAGCGAGCTTCGATGCCGACACGCTGGAGATCGTCTGGACGCCGGGCTACCAGCAGGCTGGCACGTATCACATCACCGTGATCGCCACTGACGATGGCGATGGCACCGGCACGCCGGCGACCTCGCAGGTCGTCATTCCGATCGTGGTGGCGGACACCAACCGCGCTCCGGTGATCGCGCCGATTTCCGCGGCGATCATCGACAAGGGGGCCACGCTTGACCTCCCTATCGACATCAGCGATGTCGATGGCAGCGCCATGCAGATCACGCTGAACGGCCTGCCGCGCTTCGCCACGTTCACGCAGAACCCGCCCGGCGCGAGTGGCCACGTCACCGGAACCATCCATTTCGCTCCGGGCGACAACGACCGCGGCGATTACACCCTCACCCTCATCGCGCGCGACGACGGCAATGGCGATCCGTCCCGCGTGCTGGCTTCCTCGGTGCAGTTCGTGGTCACGGTGCGCAGCCAGACCGAACCGCCGGTGTTTGTCCTGCCCAGCCAGATCGTCGCCGTTGCCGGCCAGCCAATCAGCCTGCCCGTGCTGATCAGCGATGCCGACCAGGACGCGCTCAGCCTGGCCACCAGCGGCCTGCCGCTGGGAGCATCGCTGACCATGTTGGCGCAGTACGGCCATGCGCTGCTGACCTGGACGCCGAACGCCGACGACATCGGCCCGCACGACATCACCATCACCGTCACCGACAGCGGCCTGCCGCCGCGTGACAGCGGCGATCCCACGCCGGACCATCCGGTGCCCAACGTGGTCAGCCACACCATCCGCATCATCGTGCGCGCGGCCGACACGCCGCCGCAGGTGCTCGGAGTGCAGTTGAACGGCAACGCAGTGGCGGACGCCGGCGCGGATACGCCGATCCAGCTCTCCTCCAGCGAAGGAACGCCGCTGACGCTGGACGTGTTCGCGCGCGATGCCGATGCGGACCTGATCAACTGGACCGTCGCCGGCCTGCCGACGGGCATGAGCCTGGACGTGCCGGCCGCGTCCGGCGGCGCACACGCCGTCCTGCGCTGGACGCCCGGATTGTTCGCGGCGCAGAGCGACAATCTCAATGGCGCCAGCCCCGGCACCTATCGCTTCACGGTCACCGCGAGCGATGGCGTGGCCAGCTTCACCCGCAGCTTCGAGCTGCACGTGACCAACGTCGACCAGGCGCCCGCCCTGCTGCCGCTGCCGCTGCAGCTGGTGAACGAGGGCGGCACGCTGTCGTTCAATGTGCGCAGCATCGATCCCGATGGCGATCCGATCCATCTGAGCATGGTCTACGACGACACCACGCCGGCCGGCGTGGCCTTCAACAACGCCACGGGTTACTTCGAATGGACGCCGGGCTTCGGTACGGTCGATAACACGCTCGGCCAGAGCAAGGATTTCACTTTCACCTTCCGCGCTACCGACGGCACGCTGACTACGACGCAGAGCGTCAGCGTGCGGGTGTTCGACACCAATCGCGTGCCGACGGTAAGCGTGAGCAGCCATGCCGTGAGCGTGGGCCAGACGCTGGTCATTCCCGTGCAATTGGGCGGCACGCCCGTGGCTGGCGGCCTGCAGGCGACCGATCCGGATGGCGCGGCCCAGAGCCTGGCTCTCGCAGTGAGCTTCGTCGGGCTGCCCGAAGGCGCGGTCTACGACGCCAATCTGCAGCAGCTGGTATGGACGCCCGGCCCCGGCCAGGTAGGCGACTTCGTGGTCACCTTCGTGGCCAGCGACGCTACCGCAACCGTGCGCAAGACCTTCACCCTGCGCGTCGCCGCCGATGCGAGCGCCAATGCGCCTGACGTGCTGGTTGACGTGGTGCCGGGAACGCCGGCCCTGCCCGGCCAGTCCGTGCTGGTCACCGTGCGCGCCAGCGGCTTCAGCGCGATCGCCAATACCATGGTGCAGGTGCGCGGCACGGGCCTGGGCAGCGATCAATGGCAGACGGTGGCGCTGGACTCCTCCGGCCGCTTCCGCATCCAGGCGACGCAGCCTGGAGTGATCGAAGTGCGCGCCGTGGCCACCGACGCCGACGGCTTCGTCGGCACCGGATCGCAGCTCATCCTGATCCGCGATCCGGCCGATACGGCAGCCCCTGTGCTGGCCTGGACGGGTGCGCTCGCCGGCGCCGCGGCCAGCGGCCAACCGCCGGTGCTTTCCTCCGCGACCCAACTGCAGGCCAGCATCGACGAGCTGCAAAGCATGGGATATCGCCTGCAGATCGCCGCTGACGGCTCGGATGCATGGCAGACCATCGCGGCACAGGACGCCAACGGCGTGGCCATGCATCAGCAGCTGGATCTGGCCACGTTCGACCCGGCGCTCTACCGCAACGGCGTCTATCGCGTGCGCCTCACCGCGTGGGATCTCAGCGGCCGCACCAGCGAGATCGATGCGCGCCTGGTGGTCGACAGCACGACCAAGTCGTACCCGCGGACCCAGGTCAGCGACGGCGTCTACCAGCTCGGCGGACATCAGCTCGCGTTGACCCGCGATACCGACGGCACCAGCGGCGGCGACTTCGGCAATTGGGCGTGGCAGGGCTTCCAGTCGGGCCTGAGCACCGACCAGCTGGCGCAGACGGCTACCGGCGCCACCGCGGCCTGGACGGTCGGCGCGCGGGTCTGGCTGCAGATGCCGGCCAATCTTTCCGATCCCGCCGCGCCACTGGCCAACCTGTCCTTCACCCTCAGCGCCGTTCCGCTCGACATCGCCGGCGGCCAGGGCGCACCGCGCGCCTATCAGGCGAGCTTCACCGGCGATCAGGGCTGGCAGCTGCTGGTGCAGGATGCGCAACCGCTGCAGAAGCTCGGCAGCCAGCTGTTCGGCCAGGACAGCGGACTGCCCTGGCGTCCCGGCGGCTTCATCCTGGTATCGCCCGACGGCACCCGCTACCTGCTCGGCAGCGATGGACGGCTTGCCGCCGCGCAATTTGCCGACGGTACGCAATGGCAGATTTCCGACGCAGGCGTCGCGCTCGTCGGCGGCGGCGCGCAAGACCGCGTGGACTTCACCCGCGATGCGCAAGGGCGCGTGGTTCTGGTCACCGGGCCCGGTGCCGACGGCACCCGCAGCACCGCCTATCGTTACGACGACGCGGGCCGGCTGGTGCTCGTGCGCGAGGTGAACAGCAACGGTACCGGTGTTCCCTACGGCTACGGCGCCGATGGCCTGCCGTATGCGGACCCGATCGCTGCCAATCTCGGCACCACGGCAGGCTGGATGGGCAACAGCGGCGCCAACCAGTGGAGCGGCAACCTGCAGGCCGGCGCGCAGACTACGCTGGCCTTCCAGGTTCGCGACAGCGAACTGGCTTCCACCGTGAAGACGCCGGGTGCGCAAGGCGCGTTGCTGGTGGCGGTAAGCGCGCAATGGAGCGATGCGCAAGCCACGCTCGAGGTGGTGGGCGGCGACGTCCTCGGCAGCACCATCCACGATGGCGTGCACACATGGATCGTGCGCATTACCGAAGCGGGCCTCAAGCTGCTGCGCCTGCACGGTGATGGCGCCGCCAGCGTGCGCGTCACCATCGCCGGCGACCTCGACGGCAACGGAACGATCGATGGCGCCGACAGTGCGCTGTGGGCACAGGATGCCGCCAGCGGCAACCTGGCCGGCGATCTCGACGGCAATGGCCTGGTCGACCAGGCCGACCGCCAGCTGCTCTACGCCAACTACGGCTTCCACGCCAACCTGCCGCCGGCGCCGACCGCCTCGACACCGATCCTGTCCACGCATACCGGCTTGGCCGCCGGTATTTCGCTGGCCGATGTCGCGCGCGACCAGGACGGCGACGCGCTGTTTTGGACTGTGCTCAGCGCCACCCATGGGTCGGCGCGCCTCGGCGCCGATGGCCATACGCTGATCTTCGTGCCGGAGCCCGGCTACAGCGGCGACGCCAGCGTCTTCGTGCGGGCCGACGACGGCTACAGCGCGAGCGCTCCGATCCAGATCCATGTGTCGATCAGCAGCGCCAAGCTGACCGCCATCCACATCCAGCCGCTGTCCGACCTGGCCCCCGGCCAGACCGTGCCGGTGCGCATGACGGTGGATTTCGAAGACCAGCTTGGCGTCGACGTAAGCGACGATCCCGCTTACCTGTCCCTCACCGCGCAGGACCTCACCGCCATGGGCGGGATCCTCGCCGGCACGTTCAGCGTCAGCGACGACCGCGACCTGCTGATATGCCGCGGCGCCGGCCCCGGCCTGATCGTGGCCACGCATACCGATGCCAGCGGGCACACGGTCACCGCCGTGCTTGCCGTCAATGGCATCGCGCCGCCGGACGAAGACGGCGACGTGCCCGGATCCGATCTGGTGGTTACCCCTGACGTCTATCCCGACACCTTGTCGCTGGTACCCGACGGCACCCGCCAGCTCAAAGTGCAGCTGACCGACCCGGTCACCGGCCAGGCGGTCCAGGACATCAGCCAGGCACGTCCGGACAGCAGCAGCGGCACGCGCTACTTCTCCAGCGACGAAAGCATCGCCACCGTCAGCGCCACTGGCCTGATCACGGCGCTGCGGCCAGGCACGGTCACCATCACGGTGATCTTCCTGGGCAGCAGCGTCGATATCGATGGCACCATCGCCGCGCAACGCATCGGCCAGGCCACGGTGACCCTGCATGTGGAAGCCGCGCAAGTCACCGATGACGACGACGGCACGGCGGCACCGCAGCAGGTGGTGGTCGATCACGCGCTGGGTGGCAACGTCAGTGCCGCCACCGGCGAAACCGTGATGATCGGCGCCGGCGTGCTGCCGGCGGACGCGGCGGTCGCGATCCGCCGCATCGACGTCGGGCAGATCCAGCAGAGCACCGGCCTGGCGCCGCCGGCCCCGGGCGTGCTGCAGGCATTGGGCGCCTTCCATCTCGACATCGGCAGCGCCGCCAGCAAGTACCCGCTGCAGCTGGCGATCCCCGTGCAGGACAGCACACAGGTCCAGCCGGGCGAAGAAGTGATCTTCCTGCGCAAGGGCAGCGTGCTCGGCGCGGACGGCCTGTACCACGACACCTGGTGGCTGGTGGACAACGGCCACGTGGGCAGCGACGGCATCGCGCGCACTGCCAGCCCGCCGTACAGCGGCCTGGACAGCTCGGGCGAGTACGTGGTGTGCCGCCGCCTGCCAGGCGTGGTGGGATCGAGCTTCGACCTGGGCGTCGGCATCGGCGACTGGGCCACGTTCGGCGGCCTGGGCATCAGCCTGGCCGGCGGCCTGGCCGGCATCGACGTGTCCTCGGAAATCATCGGCATCATCGCCAGCGCGGCCACCACCATCACCGCCGGCAGCTACCACTTCGGCGTGCCGCAGTTCGCCGATATCCCGCTGCCGCAGGTGGCGCCCGGCGATACCTATCACCTGGACGTCAGCGACGCGCTGCCGCCTGCAACGACGCCCTACGGCCACGTGGTGGCGCCGAACATCAGCAGCGCCAGCGCGAACAGCGACCAGGGCACGCTGACGTTCACCATCGCCAGCGCCGACCCCGGCGCCTTCGCCGGCGATCTGGTGCTGCGCGTGCTGTTCCCCGACGGTTCGCATCGCGACGTGAAGACCCTGCCCGGCGGCACCCAGGGCGACATCAGCATCACGCCGCCGCAGGACATCGCCGTCGGCAGCGTGCGCTGGCAGCTGGTCCGCAAGATCTCCACCCAGACCATGGGCGGCTCCGGCGTGCTTTCCGATAGCGCTCCGCTGGAATTTGCCGGCAATGTCGTGTCCATCCGGCCGCAGCCCAACATGGCGGCCATCCTCACCCGCACCGGCGTGCAGTTCGTGCGCGAGCACGACCAGAGCGCGATCGCCCAGGTAGCCCTGCTCGACCTGCTGGGCTCACCCAATGACCTGGACGGCACCTACCTCACCGGCAACAAGGTCCAGGACATCGCGTTTTCCGGCGATCTTTCGCGCTGCTACATCGGCGGCAACGGCGTTGTGTATGTCATCGACACCGTGACGTTCCGGCTGATCAGCACGATCGCCATCTCTGGCGGGCACAACATCACCAGCCTGATCTCTTCCGGCGACCTGCTGTTCATCGCCGAAGGCCAGAGCTTCGGCAGCGGCGCCGGCGGCAACCAGTTGCGTGTGATGGACATCGATCCGTCCAGCCCGACCTACAACCAGTGTGTGTCGATCCAGGGTACCGGCGTGGAGTCCTCACCGCTGGGCGTCAGCGGCATGACCATCGGTCCGGACGGCAAGACGCTGGTGGTCGCGGTGCCGGTCAATCCGAACAGCGTTGCGCTGGGCGATCCGAACAAGCGCGGCAACGTGCTGGTGCTGGACCTTTCCACGCTCAATTTCCGCACCGGCCAGATCGCGCCGCCCATCATCGCGGCCTTGCCCGGTGACGGCCTCAGCGGCAAGTCGCCGCAGACGATCAGCGCCACGGCGGATCCGAACCGCTATCTGGTCACCGACATCGCCGACTACAACCGTGGCTTGTCGACCCTGGTCATCACGCGCGACGGCGACGGCCACATCGTGTCGGCGACAATGACCGCGATCCAGATGTCGCAACCGGACAACGCCATCCAGATCGACCGCCTGGACATCCAGCGCGCGCAGAGCGCCGTGCTGGTGAAGGTGGACGGCGTCGAGTACGCGATCGTCGCCGACGACAACTACAACTTCAACGATCCGTACTGGAAGGCGATGTTCGAGGCACCGGACTTCATCTTCTCGCCGTTCGGTCCGCCCGTGGCGGTCGGCGGCAGCGCGAGCGCCAAGAAGGTCAATGTCGGCGGCAAGCTCGGCATCATCAAGGACCCCTTCGGCATCGCCGGCACCCCGCAGTTCCTCGGCGCCACATTGCCGCTCGACGGCTACGGCATCATCAACCTCAGCGTGTCCGCCGATGGCACGGTGCTGCTCGGCCAGCTCAAGGGCGGTTTCGGCAGCGACATCACCCAAAGCCAGCAGAACCCGAACCAGAACCATGCCTGGAGCGTGGACGAACTGATCCAGGCCGCACTCGCCCTGCCCGACCAGGATCGCCAGTCCAAGCACATCACGCTGCCAGGCGACGCCGAGCAATTGATCCCGCCACCCGGCGGCAATGCCGCGCCACCGGCGAGCACCACCTTCGATCCGCCGCCTACCGAAGCGAAGGTCGACTATGACCGTCTGGGCGACGTGATCAATATCGACGCCAAGAAGGTGATTGCCTACGCCATCCTCGGCCTGCCATCGCCTTATGCGAAGCTGACCCCGGCAGAGCAGGCCCAGGTCGCGGCCAAGCAAAGCCAGATCACCGAGCTGATGGCCAACCTGGACCAGTTCTCGTTCCTGCCCGCCGAGATCGACCGCTACAGCGGCGCGGATACCGTCGCTTCCCGCAACGTGACGCTGGTCACCCGCGGCAGCGGCGCCGCCAAGAGCATCGTCAGCGATGCCGGCGGCTTCGCCAGCAGCGGCCTGTTCTATGTCGCGCCCAACCTCACCGACGCCGACGAAACCAGGCTGCGCTTGGGTATGGCCCTGGCGGCGAAGTCCGGCACCTTCGAAATCAGTTACACGCTGAAGAAGGATCTGGCCGGCATCGCACAGGGCGGGCACAGCATCAAGCTCACCGTCAACGCCACGGACGCGCCGGGGGTGGGCGTCAACGCGCTGACCGGCGACCGCAATCTGGACAATCCCGGCTATTCGGCCTTCACCCTTTCGGGCGACGTCAAGGTCGATGCACCCGCCACCACCGACGCGCAGGCGCTGGACGTGTGGAGGGTCGAGCAGCGCCTGAAGTACCTGGGCATCCCGGCCATGGGCATGAATGGCGCGGCGCTCAACCAGCCGGTGGAGTTCGTGGAGGACGGCGTGCTCGGCGAAGCCGAAGGCCGCGCGCTGCAGTTGTTCGACAAGATCGTCCACTACAGCGCTACCAACAACACGTTCGGCCGCTACACCTTCAAGACCCTGGACCGCAGCGGCGATGACGTGCAATGGCTCAATTCCTACAACGCACCGCACTGGATGCAGTTCTTCGCCAGCAATCCGACCGGCGGCGGCTACCAGGAAAGCAACGCGCGCCTGGGCACCGTGACGCAGTGGAAGAACCTGCAGACGGCGGCGGCCGGCTCGGTGTATGGCACCAGCTGGACCTTCGACCTGATGATCGCCTCGGCCGGCGTAGCCACCGGCTCGGCAGCCGGCAGCGCCATGCACGGCGGCCAGCCGCTGCTGTTCAATGGCGCCGGTGAACTGGGCATGTCGCTCAACCTGGGCATTGATCCAGCGTATGTGTCTTCCAAGCCCACCGGCACCGACAAGGGCAACCAGCAGCAGGTCGATCCCGACGAGCTGCTGTTCGGCCTGACTCAGAACAACGGCGGCATTACGCCAGCGCTCGACACCAAGAGCTGGAATGAGGCCAATGCTCAGACACTGGCCAACCTGCTGGTCAATCCCAACCGCACCAACACCAGCGGCGGGACCGACAACTCGCAGGGCGTCAATAACCAGAAATATGCCCTGGGCGACTTCCTCGCGGTCTATACGGCCACCCAGCAAGGCGGCAGCGCCGGGGCGTGGAACAACATCCAGCTGTCCGGTTCGGGCAATAAGGACCTGATCCGCGCCGCGCTGTTCGGCACCGGCCAGCAGGCGACCGGGCTGATCGATGCCAACAGCCTGCTTTTGGGCGGCGAAGGCATCAGCTACAAGATGACCGCCAAGACGCTGGCCGGCATCATGGGGCGCTCGGAGGCAGAGGTCACGCCGTACGTCGACCCGCTGAACGAGGCCATGAAGGCCTTCGGCATCAATACGCCCAAGCGCATCGCCGCGTTCCTTGCGCAGGTCAAGGAAGAGTCAGGTGGTCTGAACGCGCAGACGGAAGGCTTCAACTACGACCATGAAGGCCTCAAGGACACATATTCCGCCATGCGCGCGGGCAGTCCGCCGCTGGGCGATTCCTACGGCCGCACGGACGTCTATGCACGCAACCCCGACGGTTCGATCAAGCGCAACGCGGACGGCAGCCGCCAGAGGATCTCGCGCGGCCCGAACGTGGACGAAGCGGGCCAGATCGACATCGCCAACATCGTGTACAAGACCACCAATGGCAACGTCTGGGTGAACGGGCGCGCTGCCAAGGACCAGGACGCCTGGGTATTCCGCGGACGCGGCCTGATCCAGCTCACCGGACGCGACAACTACCAGGCCGCCGTGAACGGCCTGGTGACGGCCGGCCTCATCACGCAGGCGCAGGCTGATGTCATCGTCCGTCCCTCCAACAGCACGGTGATCAGCGACCCGTCGGCGATCGCCAGCGATCCACGCCTGGCCGTGCTGAGCGCGGCGTGGTTCTTCACCAGGCACGGCGGCCATGATCTGGCCGCTGCCGCCGACAGCGTGAACTTCGGTGACAACACTGCGTTCCTGAACCACATCACGAAGCCGATCAACAGCGCCGGCAAGAACGAGGCCAAGCGCGAACAAGCCTGGCGCGACGCACAGAAGGAAATCTTCAAGGGCAACGCCTACGGCAACATGACCGACGTGCTCACCGCGCTGGGCATCAAGGCCACCAACAAGAAGGGCTACGAGAACCAGTTCGGCATCTCGCTGCGTCCGCCGCAGCGGCAGAACATCGTCACGGTGGCGCCGCTGACCGAAGACACCGTCGCCACCGGCGCCGGTGACGCCAACACCGGCGGCACCATCGTCAATACGCCATCGCTGACCGATGTGAGCACCTGGGCGCAGACCGCGTCCGGTACCGAGCTTGCCGGCGTGGTCCAGGCTGCGGTGGGCGCGCTGGGTTCGCTGGACGATCTTGCCGGCGGCGTGGTTGGCCAGACCCAGGGCACGGACGCGCAGGCGGTCATCACGCTCGACCTCAGCGCTGCCGGCAATGGCTGGTACCTCGGCGATATCGGCAACAATGACGATTATCTGCCCACCGCCGATCCCCAGGTCTGGATGGCCAAGGCGGGCAGCGCCGCCGCAGGCAAGATGGACCTGCTCAGCGTCCTGCTGCATGAGTACGGCCATGCGCTGGGCATGCAACACAGCGCCGATCCCGCCGATTTCATGGGCGCGGAACTGAAAGCGGGCGAACGCCGCCTGCCGACCGCGGCCGAGCTGACCCAGATGCTGCAGCTGATCGGTCAATTGAAAGCGGCCGACACCGGCACGGCACAGGTGCCGGATGCGGCACCCGTCACTGTCACGCAGGGCACCGCCGCGACAGCGCAGGGCACGGCCGGCTCCAGCACGGATGCCGGCGGCGCGATCGCGGCCCATCCGAGCCTGGAGAACGGCGGCATCACCAACCTGCAGGGCTGGATCAGCAGCGGCGATGTGCAGGTGAGCAACACTGGCGCGACGTTGGGCGAAAGCACGACGAGCCAGGCGCGCCTGAGCCAGGTCTTCATGCTTGGCGCCAATGACCAGTTCCTGCGTTTCACGGTCAGCGGCGTCGCCCTGCAGAACCCCGGCGACATGCCCGAAGACGCCTTCGAGGCCGCGCTGCTGGATGCTGCGACGGGCGCCTCGCTGGGCGGCACGATCGGCTTCAGTCACACCGACGCCATGCTCAACCTGCAGGGCGACGGCAGCGCATATCTCGGCCAGGGTGTCAGTTTCGTCACCAACACCGACGGCAGCCGCACCTACCTGGTCGACCTGCGCGGCATCGCCGCAGGCACGGCAGTGAATCTGTCGTTCGACCTGCTCGGCTTCGGCCCCGCGGGCAGCCACGTCACCATCGGCGACGTGGCCCTGATGGGGCTGCCGCACGCCAATGACGATCTGGTACAAGGCCAGGAAGACAGCGCCGTCAATGTCAACGTGCTGGGCAACGACGCCAATGCTGCAGGCGCCACGCCGACCGTGGTCACCGGCCCAGCGCACGGCACGCTGACCTTCAACGCCGACGGCAGCTTCACCTACGTGCCGGATGCGCTGTACTACGGCAACGACAGCTTCACCTACCTGCTCGACAACGGTAAGGCGCAGTCCAACGTTGCCACGGTCGATCTCGCGATCGCGCATGTGAACCACGCGCCGGGCGCGAACGATCTGACCGTCACGCTGCAGGAAGACGGCACCGCACTGATCGACCTGAGCAAGCTCGGCTCCGACGTGGACGGCGATGCCCTCACCTACCGCATCGTCAACCAGCCGCAGCACGGCTCGCTGACGCAGAACGCGGACGGCACCTTTACCTACACGCCGGGCGCGCTGTTCTACGGCGACGACAGCTTCACCTACGTGGCCAACGACGGCACCGCGGATTCGCCGGTGGCCACCGTCAGCCTGGTAGTGATCCACGTCAACCACGCGCCGATCGCGATCAACGCCCAGGTGCATACGCCGGAGGAGCAGGCCTACACCGGCCAGGTGCTGAACTACGCCACCGATGTGGATGGCGATGCGCTCACCGCGGTCCTGGTCAATGGCCCGCAGCACGGCTCGCTGGTGTTCAACCCCGACGGCAGCTTCACCTACACGCCGGACGCGCTGTACCGCGGCACCGACAGCTTCAGCTATCAGCTCAGCGACGGTCAGCTCGCTTCGGCAGTGGCGACGCTGACCTTCACCATGGATCCGGTGAACCACGCGCCGACCGTTGCCGATATCAATGCCACGGTGGCCGAGGAAGGCGTGCTGGCGATCGACCCGCGCAGCGGCGCCACCGATGTCGATGGCGATGCACTGAGCACGGTGATCGTCAGCGGCCCGCAGCACGGCACGTTGACCCGTCTGGCCGATGGCAGCTACCAGTACGTGGCGGATGCGCTGTACCGAGGCGACGACAGCTTCAGCTACAAGGTCAACGACGGCACGGTGGATTCGAACGTCGCCGCGGTGAAGATCACCGTGACGCCGATCAACCACGCACCGACCGCGACCGACGCCAGCGCCACCCTGCTGGAGGACGGCAGCCTGACGCTGGATCCGCGCAGCGATGCCAACGACGTCGACGGCGATGCGCTCACCGCGACCATCGTCAACGGCCCGAGCCACGGCACGCTCACGCAGAACGCGGACGGCAGCTTCACCTACGTGCCGGATGCGCTGTACCGCGGCAGCGACAGCTTCAGCTACAAGGTCAACGACGGCAGCACCGATTCCAACGTCGCCACCATCACTCTGACTGTCACGCCGGTGAACCACGCGCCGACGGCACAGAACGGCAGCGCCACGGTGGCAGAGGACGGCGCGGTGGCGCTCGATCCGCGCACGAACGCCAAGGATGTCGACGGCGATCCGCTGTCGGTAGTGATCGTCAGCGGACCGGCGCACGGCTCGCTGGTGCGCAACGCCGACGGCAGCTTCACCTACACGCCCACCACGTACTACGCGGGTGGCGACAGCTTCACCTACAAGGTGAACGACGGCACGGCCGACTCCAACGTGGCCACCATCGTGCTGACGGTGACGCCGGTGAATCACGCGCCGGTCGCTGTAAACGACACTGCCGCTACCGACCAGGGCGTGCCGGTGACCATCGACCTACTGGCCAACGACAGCGACATCGACAACAGCACGGGCGCCAACGCCGGCTCCGGCCGCGCCGCCAATGCGGGCCTCACCGCGCGCATCGTCAGCCAGCCGGCCAACGGCACGCTCACGGTGAACGCGGACGGCACGCTGACCTACAAGCCGAACGCGGCCTTCAGCGGCACCGACAGCTTCAGCTATGTCGCCAACGACGGCGTGGTGGATTCGGCGCTGGCTTCGGTGACCATCACGGTGCGCGCCACCAATCACGCGCCGGTCGCCAACGACGATGCCTTTGACGGCAAGCAGGGCCAGCCGCTGAACTTCAATCCGCTGGCCAACGACACCGACGCCGATGGCGATCCGCTGTCGCTGGTGCTCGTGTCCGGCCCCGCGCACGGCACGCTTACCCGCAATGCGGATGGCAGCCTGAACTACGTGTCCAGCGGCGCCTGGACCGGCACCGACACGCTCACCTACCAGGCCAGCGACGGCAAGTCGCTGTCCAACGTGGCGACGGTGCGGCTGGTGGTGACTTCCGCCAACCAGGCTCCGGTGGCGGCGAACGACACGGCGCGCGTGCACAACAACCAGACCGCCAATATCCGCGTGCTCGCCAACGACACGGATGCCGACGGCGATGCGCTCGCCTCGCGCATGGTGAACGGACCGAAGCACGGCACGGTGATGCACAACGCGGACGGCAGCTTCAGCTACACCGCCGACTGCGGCTACACCGGCACCGACACGTTCACCTACGTCGCCAATGACGGCAAGGCGGATTCCAACCTGGCCACCGTGACCATCACGGTACTGGGCCCGAACCTGCCGCCGCTGGCCTTCGACGACGCGGCCTGGACCAACGAGAACGGCGCGGTGAAGATCGACCCGGTCGCCAACGACTGGGATATCAACGGCGACCCGCTCACCGCGCGCATCCTGTGCGGCCCGAGCCACGGCAATCTGGCGCTCAACGCCAACGGCACCTACACCTATACGCCGGATGCGAACTGGTACGGCCTGGACGGCTTCACCTACGCCGCCAACGACGGCCAGTTCGATTCCAACCCGGCCATGGTGTGGATCCACGTGGCGCATGTGAACCAGGCACCGGTGGCCGCTAACGACACGGTGATTGCCCGTACCGGCCAGGCCACGCGCATCGACGTGCTGGCCAACGACAGCGACGTGGATGGCGACAGCCTGCATGCCACGGTGACCAATGCGCCGAAACACGGCACGCTGACGCGCAACTGGGACGGCAGCTTCAGCTACACCGCGCAGGCTGGTTTCGTGGGCACGGACACCTTCGTGTACGTGGCCGACGACGGCCAGCTCAAGTCGGCTCCGGCTACCGTAACCATCACGGTGCTGGCGCCGAACCACGCGCCCGTCGCCCGCGACGACCAGGCCACGACGAACGCCGGCACGCCGGTGCGCATCGACCTGCTCGCCAACGACAGCGATGCGGACGGCGACAAGCTCACCACGCGCATCGTCTGCGCCCCCTGCCATGGCACGCTGAGCCTCAATACGGACGGCAGCTACACCTACACGCCGAACAAGGGCTGGTACGGCACCGACAGCTTCAGCTACCGCGACAATGACGGCACCGCCGACTCCAATACGGCGATGGTGTGCATCACGGTGGCGCCGGTGAACCATGCGCCGACCGCCCGCAACGCCAGCTTCCAGCTGCAGAAGGACGGCAGCGTGTGCATCGACTTCGGCTGCCTGATCGGCGATGTGGATGGCGATTGCCTGACGCTCACCCTTGGCAAGGCCTCGCACGGCGGCCTGACGCGCAACTGGGACGGGACGTACACCTATCGCCCTGCCCACGGCTACACCGGCACGGACGGGTTCTCGTACACCGTCAGCGACGGCAAGCTGAGCGCCACGGCGACGATCAGCCTCAACGTGGTGGCTGGCGGCGGATGCTGGAACAGCCAGAGCGTGATGGTGGCCGCAAGCCAGTCGATCTACGGCTGGTCGTCCGCCAGCTCTGGCTATATCGTCGTGCGTCGCGGCACGGTCGACGACAGCCCTGCGGCCATCGACTGGCAAGGTTCGGCGGAGGGCGGCATCGGCACGTCGGCCAATGTCGGCGGCGCCTGGTGGAATGCTCTGCTGGACGGACCGACGCTGGTGCAGGACGACTTGTCGGAGCGCACGGGACTGAGCGTCCCCAAGCCGCATTGAGCATCCCGCCCACTCGCGCCTTCGGTCTGGCGCGAGTGGGTGGCTCGCGCCGCTGGAGTGATGTTTCGCCGACGGCCACCGTCGGCCAGCCAGATCCATTGACGGAACTTGTATTCATGTCACCAAGTCGTTCCAAACGAGTGCTTCCATGCGTGGCAGCCGTGCTGCTCATGGGCGCCGCGGCGTTGAGCTCCGCCGCGCTCGCCGGCAGCGATCCGGCCGCTCTCCAGCCCGGAAAACTCTTCGCCAGTCTCGATGCATTCCAGGCGGCCGTGGCCGGCAGCGGCGATCAGCTGACCGGCCTGATCGCCGGCGAACTCGCCGGCATGGGTGCGATACAGGCCGCCGTCATCCGGCACCGAACTCCGGTGTCGGGGCCCCAGGTCGTGCTCATCGCGCGCCAGACGGATGGCCAGGTGGCCGTGCAGGCCTTGACCAGGGCCGCGAACACGAGCGACGTCGAAGCGTCCGTTCGTATCGAACGCGGAAGCCTGTTCATCCGCGTGGAATCGACCACGGGCGGCGCATGGGGAACCTACCAGTACAAGCGCCAGACCGATGGACGGCTGCGCCTGATCGGGATCAAGCTGCACCGCGCCGACAACAATGGCGAGCCCGATCACGATACGACGGCGGTGGTCGACACCGATTTCAACCTGGTGACTGGCAAGATGCTGTTCAAGCGCATGGGCGATACGCGTCCACTCGAGGCCATGGCACAGGGTCCCGCGTGTTACCTGGAAGATTTCGCCTTCGATTTCTATAGCTGTGCGGCAGCCATGAAGACCACAGACGGAACCCCTGCGAGCCAGTTGATGAATACGCCATAGGCTCGGCTTCGCCGGCTGGATCACGAAGACCGCCAGCCGAGCGGCGTATGCTCGTCCCGGCCAACCTGAGAGGCTCGAACGCCATGCAACCGGATCGCCGTCTTTCGCTGTGCATTGTCGCCATCGCCTGCCTCGGCGCGGCGGCCGCACCGGGCATTCGCGCTCAATCGGCTGCCGACACGCCGACGCAAGGCAGCCTGTGCCCCGCCGACCAGACCGTGATCTTCGCCTGCTCCTCCGGACAAAAGCAGATCGCCGTGTGCGGCACGCCCGGCAACGACACCTACGACGAGCTGCTCTACCGCTACGGCACCGAGCGCAACCTCGAAGAGAATTTCCCCAACGAGCCCGAACCCGTACCGCCGCGGCAATTCGCCAGCGGCAACCGTGCAAGCAATGGTGCGGGCGGCACGCTGACCTACCTGCGCCTCAGCGATGGCCGCTCCACCTTTACCGTGTTCTCAGAGACATCGTCTTCGGGCGCGGCAGGCTATGAGCACAGCGGCGTACTGGTCGAGAACCACGGCCACAGCGAGATGCACGTGTGCGACGGACGGACGCCCACTCAGGCGGAGGGCTTGTCGGATCCGAAGCTGATCGGCAAAGCGGTGCCCCGCGACGAGCGGGTGCCGGATGGCTTTGCGACCTACCAGGCATCCGCGCAGCCGTCCGAACAGGCAGCCGATCAGCCATCCCCGCAGCCGCCGGCCCAGCCATCGCCTTGAGCAAACGCGGCGCTGCGATGCCCACGCATCGCCGCGCTCTTACGATTCCGGCGGCACGATCACCACGCCATGCAGCCCCTCGCGCCGCGCCAGCCCCGGCCCGAACTGCACCACGTGCCCTTCCTTCATCACCACGGTGTAATCGGTGTGGACCAGCGACATCTGCGTGCGGTGGCGCGCGAGATAGGTGTAGACCTCGAAATCGCCCATCGTGCTCAAGGCGTCCGGACGGCCCAGCGTGGCGACCACCTGGTCGCGGCTGCTGCCCGGATCGAGCGTGCTGATCTTCTGGCCGGTGGTATGGCAGCCGGCCAAGGCGACCGCCAGTACGGCCGCTCCCATGATGCGCTTCATGACTCCCCCTGAGACTGGCGCTGGACGCGCCGCGCGCTGGTGAACAAGGCGCGATGGTAGCGCAAGTCCGTGCGCGCCAAGCGGCCCGGCGCCACCGCAAAACCTTGCGGAAAAGCTGAACGCGCCAGCCCTTGGCACGCCCCGGGGCCAATGCCAAAATGCCCGTGCTTCAGGGGGAAATCGTTGGAATGGCGTCAGTTCCGCACCGTGCGTCTCCCGGTGCGCGCATTGCCGTTGCGGTCCATGACGGACCGGCCTCTCCCTCAGGGCACAGCGAAGGGATTTGAGGTGCGACGCGAAAGACATTACGCGAGGGAGCAGGTTCCGGTACGTCTCGGAAGATCGCCGATGCCGCGGCGCGTGCTGTCCCTCGCCCTGCTGTGCGCAAGCCTGTTCGCGTCGATGTCGGTGCTGGCGTCCAACGCCGTTACGTCTCTCGGCGAACTGTTTTCCATCGCCCACGACAGCGAGCCGGGCTATCGCGCCGCCAAGGCCAGCCTGGATGCCTCGCAGGCGCGCACGCGCCAGGCCTTCGGCGCGATGCTGCCGCAGATCTCCGCCACCGCCAGCAGCAACGGCAACCGCCGCCGCTACGACACGATGGACCGGATCACCCACACCTTGCACGACCGCTATCACGGCGACACCGGCCAGATCAGCCTGACCCAGCCGCTGTGGCGCCCGGCCAATCGGGCCAGCCTGAATCAGGCCGAGCAGGTCGAGCGGCAGACCGAATACCAGCTCAAGGACACCGAGCAGCAGCTCTATCAGAAACTCGCCTCGGCCTGGTTCGATCTGATGGAAGCGCGCGATGCGGTCGAGTTCACCGCCGCGCAGCGCGACGCCTTGCGTGCGCAGTGGGATATCGCGCGCCGCGCCGTCGAACTGGGTGCGCAAGGCGAGCCGCAGGCCGAGGATGCCCACGCCAAATACGAGGAAGCCGCGGCCGATGCGGCGTCGGCGGAAGCCGACCACGCGACCAAGCTGGCTGCGCTCGAGCAATGGGTTGGCCCCGCGGAAGACCTGCAGCAGCCTTACCTGGACGATCAGCTCGAACTGCCCGATCTGCTGGGCGGCGACCTGGACGCATGGCTAAGCCTGGTCGACACCAGCAGTCCCGCTTTGCGCGCCGCCTCGCGCGCCGTCGCCGCGGCAGAGGAAGAAGTGAGCAAGCAGCGCGCGGGCCATCAGCCGACCCTGGACATGGTGGCCAGCTATGGCAACACCGACCAGAACGTCGGCAACTTTCCCGGCCAGGCCGGCTATCGCATCCGCACCTTCACGGTGGGCTTGCAGCTCAACGTGCCGATCTATTCCGGCGGCACGCAGTCGGCCAAGGTGGCGGAGGCGATCGCGCTGCGCGACAAGGCGCGCGATGACATGGAAGCGGCGCGGCGGCAGGCGGTGCTCAACGTGAAGACGTCCTTTCTCACCTGGCGTGCTGGCCTGGCCAAGGCGCATGCCGCACGCATCGCCATTGCGTCGGCGCAGCGCGCGCTTGCCGTGGCCGAGCGCGGCAGCGAGCGCGGCCTGAAAACCGAAGCCGATACGCTGGCCGCGAAGCAGCAGATCGCCGCCTCGCGCCGCGACATGCGCAAGGGCCGCTACCAGCAGCTCACTTCGTATATCAAGCTGCGCGCCACCCTGGGCGATCTGAGCGTCTCCGATATCGACGAGCTGGATCAGTGCTTCGTGCGCGTGCGCATGGGTGCCACCGCATCGCTCAAGCCGGAGCGCGCGCCGCGATGAACGCCCTGCCCGTCACGCCCGATCCGTCGGCGCCCACGCCCTTGCCGGTGGACGGCTGGACGCGCTTTATCACCGCGCGCACCTCGGCGGAGTTCTGCGACGCCTGGCTGGCGGTGCTGCGCGACAAGTTTCCGGTGATTGCCCAGGCGGCGATCCTGGTGGAATCCGCCGACGGACAGAACTTCGTGCCGATCGCGGTGTTTCCGCAGGCCAACAGCGATATGGCGCGGATGGGCGAAGCGGTGCAACGCACGCTGGCCGAGCGGCGCGTGGTGGTGCAGCCCTGCGCGGAGCCCGCCGGCCTGTGGCATGTGGCGTCGCCATTGTCGGTGCACGACCGTATGGCCGGTTCCGTGGTGCTGGAGCTGAGTGCGCACGATGAAACCCTGCCGCTGCTGCTGCGCGAACTGCACTGGGGCAGCGCCTGGCTCAGCAATCTGTTCGGGCGGCGCGAGCACGATGCGGCGCTGGCGGCGAGCGTGCGTTCGCTCGGCGTGCTCGAGGCGGTGGCCATCGCGCTGCGCCATGAGCGTTTCCAGCAGGCCTTGTTCGATCTGAGCAACGAGCTGCGCCGGCGCTTCGGCGGCACGCGGGTGGCGATCGGCTTGATGCGCCATGGCGAAGTGAAGTTGGCGGCGTTGTCGGAAGCGGCGACGTTCGAGAAATCCTCGCCGCTGGTTCATGCCTATATCGCCGCCATGAACGAAGCCTGCGATCTTGCGCAGACCGTGGAAGCAGCCGCGCCCGAGCACGACGCGCCCGACAGTTTCCGCGCGCACACCGCACTTCTGCAGCGCACAGGCGCCGGACGCTTGCTCTCGCTGCCCATCACGCAGCAGGCCAAATGCGTCGCCGTGGTGGCAATCGAGCGCGAAGCGCCCACGCCATTCGGCGAGGACGAGCGCAAATGGATGGAAACGTTCGGCGCCCTGCTCGCACCGGTAGTGGCGCAGCGCGTCGATGCCGAGCGCGGATCGTGGCAGCGCCTGCGCGATGAAATGCGCCGTTTCCTCGCCGCGCTGCTGGGACCGCGCTATCTGCTGTGGAAGGCCGGCGCGCTGGCCGCCGCGGTGGTGCTTGCGCTGCTGGTATTCCTGCCGGTGCCTTATCGCATCTCCGCCAAGACCGTCACCGAGGGCGAGATCCAGCGCGTCGCCGCCGCCCCGTTCGAAGGCTTTCTGTCCGCCAGTTTCGTGCGTGCCGGCGATACCGTCGCCAAGGGCCAGCTACTGGCCCAGCTCGACGACCACGACCTGCGCGTGGAGCGCGCCAAGTGGGCCAGCGAGCGCGACCAGTACGACAACAAGCTGCGCGAGGCGATGGCCGGGCATGACCTCACCGCGATGCAGGTAGTGGGCGCGCAGTTGCGCGAGGCGCAGGCACAGCTCGATCTGCTGGACGACAAGCTGTCGCGCGTAAAGATCCTGGCTCCGTACGATGGCGTAGTCGTCACCGGCGATCTGAACCAGCAGATCGGCACGCCGCTGGAAGCCGGCAAGAAGCTGTTCGAGATCGCGCCGCTGCACAGCTACCGCATCATCCTGCAGGTGGACGAGCGCGATATCGGCCAGGTGCGCGAAGGCCAGGATGGCCAGCTGGTGATTACCGGCCTCGCCGGCGATGCGATGCCGTTCACCGTCGCCAAGATCATGCCGGTGGCGACCGCGCAGGACGGGCGCAACTTCTACCGCGTCGAGGCGCACCTCAAGCAGGATTCGCCGCTGCTGCTGCCGGGCATGGAAGGCATCGGCAAGATCGGCGCCGGCCAGCGCAAGCTTGGCTGGGTGCTGCTGCATGGCCTGTTCGACTGGCTGCGGCTGAACTTGTGGAGCTGGGGCCTCTAGGCCATGGCGCGCAGTCCTTTCAGCCCGTCCTGGCATAGCGTGGCGCAGCTGCGGCCGCGGCTGATGCCGTATGCAACCGTGCAGCGCGTAGTGTTCCGCGGACGGCCCTGGTATGTGGTGCAGGACCAGACCGGCGGTCGCGTCTATCGCCTTTCCACGGCGGCGTATGCGTTTATCGCCGGAATGGATGGCCGGACGACGGTGCAGGCGCTGTGGGAGCGCGCCAATACCTCCGAATCGCGCGATGCCTGCACGCAACCGGAAGTGGTCGATCTGCTGGTGCAGCTGCACGGTGCGGATCTGCTGCAGACGGACGTGGCGCCGGACTCGGCCGAAGCCCTGGATCGCCACAAGCGCAAGCGCAGCGAGACCGTGCGGCAGTGGCTGCTCAATCCGATGAGCATCAAGCTGCCGCTGCTCAATCCGGATCGATTCCTGACCCGCCTGGCGCCTTATGTCTCGTGGTGCTTCGGCCCGATCGGCGCCTTGCTGTGGCTGGCCGTGATGCTGCCGGCCATGGTGCTGGCGGCGCAGCACTGGGGCGAGTTGACGCATAACCTTTCGGACCGCGTGCTCTCCTCCAGCAATCTGCTGGTGATGCTGGCGGTATATCCGGTGGTGAAGCTGCTGCACGAGCTGGGCCACGGCTTTGCGGTAAAGCGCTGGGGCGGCGCGGTGCGCGAGCTGGGCGTGATGTTCCTGATCTTTGCGCCAGTGCCGTATGTGGAGGCTTCGTCCTCCGCGGCCTTCCCGTCCAAGTACCGGCGAGCACTGGTGGCGGCTGCCGGCATGCTGGTGGAGCTGTTCCTGGCCGCGCTGGCGCTCTATGTGTGGCTGGCCGCGGAACCGGGCGTGCTGCGCGCGGTGGCGTTCAACGTGATGGTGATCGGTGGCGTCTCCACCCTGCTGGTCAATGGCAACCCGCTGTTGCGCTATGACGGCTATTACATCCTGGCCGACCTGATCGAGATGCCCAATCTCGCGCAGCGCGGCGCGGCGTGGTGGACCTGGCTGCTGGACCGCCATGCCTTCGGTTCCACGGACGCGGTGAAGCCGGACGAGACACCGGCGGAACAGCGCTGGCTGTTCTTCTACACACCGCTGGCGTGGTTCTACCGCACCACGGTGACGCTCTCGGTGATCTTCCTGGTGGCGGGGAAGTACTTCATCGTGGGCGTGGCGATGGCCTGCTGGAGTGCGTTCGGGCTGATCGTCGGGCCGATCCGCAAGGGCCTGAAACATCTGAGAACAGCCGGCGCGCTGCACCGTGTTCGCAGCCGCGCCTATCGCCGCGCGGCGATCGCGGCTGGCGTTCTCCTGGCTTTGCTGCTGTTCGTGCCGGTGCCGCTGCATACCCGTGCCGAAGGCGTGGTGTGGCTGCCGGACCGTTCCATGCTGCACGCACAGGAAAATGGCTTCTTCCACGCCTGGATGGCCAACCCGGACCAGTCGGTGCGGCGCGACCAGTCCGTCTACCTGATGGACAACCCGCAGTTGCAGGCGGAGCTTGCAGTCGATCAGGCCAAGCTCGATGAGGCGCAGGCGCGCTATGACGCGGATGCATTTATCGATCCGGTGAAGGCCCAGGTCAGCGGCCGCCAGCTGCAGGAGGCGCGCGAGGTGCTCGAACGCGCCGAATTGCGCGCAGCCCGGCTGATCGGCCACGCCGGTGGCGACGGACGCCTGATCGCAGCGACGCCACAGGATATGCCCGGCCACTACTACAAGAAGGGCGAGCTGCTGGGCTATGTGCTGACGCCGCGCGACCTGATGGTGCGGGTGGTCGTGCAGCAGGACGATATCGACCTGGTGCACCAGCGCCTGCATGGCGTACGGCTGCGCCTGGCCGATTCGCTGGCTGACGAGCGCGAATCCGTCGTGGTGCGCAGCTTCCCCGGCGCGGTGGATGAACTCCCCACTGCGGCGCTCGGCCTCAACGGCGGCGGCACCATTCCCACCAATCCGAACGACAGCAACGGACTGAAGACGCTGCAGCGCGTGTTTATCGTCGACATCGCCCTGCCCGCCGGCATCGCGCCGCCGTTCGGCGAACGCGTGCACGTGCGCTTCGACCATGGCAGCGAATCGCTGGCGCGCCAGGGCCTGCGGCGGTTGCGGCAGGTTTTCCTGGGGCACTTCGGTGTCTGACGTCCGCGCCCTGCTGGCCGATCGCGATCTGCGGCTCGGCGACGGGCCTTATCTGGAACGGCTGGATGCCAAGCGTTCGCGCTGGGAAGACCGTCTGCGCGCCATGCTCGACAGCGTGCCTCGCTTCGATGGGCCACGCGTGCGGGCTTTCCTTGCGGCCACGGCCGCTCGGGAAGATGCAGCACGCACGGCCAGCGACCAGCAGGTGCGCGAACGCCTGCGCGCAGTGGCGCATCGCATGCATCAGGAAGGCTTTACCGACGCCATCCTGCCCGATGCCTTCGCGCTGATACGCGAAGCTTCGCGCCGCACGCTCGGCATGCGCCACCACGATGTGCAGTTGCTCGCCGGCCGCGCCTTGCTGCAAGGCCGTCTGGCCGAAATGTCCACCGGCGAAGGCAAGACGCTCGCCGCTACCCTCGCCGCCTGCGCGGCGGCGGCCACGGGCGCGGCGGTGCACGTGGTGACGGTGAACGACTATCTCGCCGAGCGCGATGCGGAGCACAACCGCGCGCTGTTCGATTTTCTTGGCATGAGCGCCGGCGTGGTGCTGCAGGATATGTCGGTGGCGGATCGGCGCAAGGCTTATGCCTGCGATATCGCCTATGTGTCGAACAAGGAGTTGACCTTCGATTATCTGAAGGACTGCATCGCGCTGGGCGAGATTTCGGCAACCCAGCAACGCCTGCGCGAATTGGCCGGCGGCGCGCGCGGCGAGCCGCCGATCCTGCGCGGCTTGCACTTCGCCATCATCGACGAAGCCGACAGCGTGCTGATCGATGAAGCCAGCACACCGCTGATCATTTCCGAAACCTTGCCGGACGATCTCGACCCGTCGGTTTACGCGCAGTCGGTGGAACTCGCGCAGACGCTTCAGGCCGGCACGGATTACATCAAAGGCCCGCGACGCGATATCTGGCTGACCGAGGCCGGCCGGCAACGCGTGCGCGAGCTGACAGCCTCGTTCGGCGGCCTGTGGCGCTCGCCGCTGTGGCGCGAGGAATTCGTGCAGAAAGCACTGTCGGCCGTGCATTGCTTCACCCGCGACCAGGACTACATCCTGGCCGAAGACAAGGTGCAGATCGTCGACGAATCCACCGGCCGCGTGATGCCCGACCGCACCTGGGAACGCGGCCTGCACCAGATGATCGAATCCAAGGAAGGCTGCGAGATCAGCGGGCAGCGGCGGACGCTGGCGCAGATCACCTATCAACGCTTCTTCGGGCGCTATCTGCTGCTGAGCGGCATGACCGGCACCGCGCAGGAAGTGGCTACGGAGGTGAAACAGACTTACGGCCTGCCGGTCACGCGCATTCCCACGCACAAACCAAGCCGTCGGCAGCGGCTGGCCGATCGTATCTGCGCGGACAGCGCGCAACGCTGGCGCGAAGTGGCGCGGCGAGCGATCGAGCTGGCGGCAGATGGGCGCGCCGTGCTGGTCGGCACACGCTCCGTCGAGGCCTCCGAAATTTTAGGTCGGCTCTTCGATGAGGAAGGCGTCGAGCACATCGTCCTCAATGCACGACAGGACAAGGGCGAGGCGGAGATCGTCGGCGATGCCGGCCAGTGTGGCCGTATCACGGTCGCCACCAACATGGCCGGCCGCGGCACCGATATCAAGCTGGCCAAGGACGTCGAAGCCGGCGGCGGCCTGCATGTCATCCTCACCGAGTTCCATGAATCCGCGCGCGTGGACCGCCAGCTGTTCGGCCGCAGCGCACGCCAGGGCGATCCCGGCACGACCGAAGCCATCATCAGCGTGGAAGACGAATTGTTCCTGCGCTTCGCGCCTGCGGCTGGACGCCGCCTGATGGCCTTGCTGATTCGCGATATGAGCCACAGCGAACGTTGGTTCCGGCGTTGGGTCACTTATGTGCAGGATCGGGCGGAGCGGCACTATCGCAGGCAGCGGGTGGAGACGACACGCAGGGATGCGGAGTGGGTGCGTGCACTGGGATTTGTGGGAAAGACGAGAAAGTGAAGCGCCCAGGCGCCGACACCTTCCTTATCTCCTCTGACGTAGTACTTCATAATCCCGTCGCGTCCGCATACCACCGGATAATCTACCCATGAATAACTTCACCCGCATCGCGGGCACGACGCTGGCCTGGCTTCTCGCAGTGGGCTTTGCCCTCGGCGCCTGGGGCAACATATTCATCTCGTCCAAGGCCACCGCCAGCTATGAGCGCTGGGGTTATCCCTCCTGGTTTCACTATCTGACAGCGGCGTGCGAATTGACCGCGGCGATACTGTTACTGATCCCTCGCACGCGATTGGCCGGTGCTGCGATCGGTGTGGTCGTCATGGGGACGGCGGTCGTCAGCATTGTCGTTGCCGGTGAAGCCCCACATGCGATTCCCGCGGCCGTGGTGTTTGCCGTGTCAGTCATCGTGTTCGTGCTGACGCTCAGGCGAAACCGGGGCATGGGTCGCTGATTCGCCCATCCGGGTCGCTATAACGACGTGCCTTCCAGGGCCGCCAGGCGTCGGCATTCCTCCGCCAGCGTCATCAGATGCGGCTCGTTTTCGCGCTTGTGCCGCATCAACAAGGTAATGGTCTGCTGCGATGTATAAGGCGGCACCAAAGGAATCAGCCGCACACGCGGATTGAAAGATTCCATCCGCCCCGGCAGCAGGCTGTAACCAACGCCGCCGCTGATCAGGTTGGTCAGCGAGAAGATGTCGCCCACGCGCATGGCGACTTGCGGCTCGTACCCCGCACGGCGGAAGGCCTGCTGGAAGCTCGCAGCGGTGGCGAAGTCGTCTTCGAGGCAGACGAATTTTTCGTTGCGCACTTCGGCCAGATCCAGTGAGTTCCTTCGCGCATAAGGCGAATCCGCCGGCACGGCGAAGAAAATGCTGTCCTCGAACAAGGGCACGGCCACCAGCTGATCGTCGTTCACCGGCTCGCTGAGCGCGATCACGATGGCGTCGAGCCGTCCTTCGCGCAGCTGTTCCAGCAGCAGCCGATTGGAGCCAAGGGTCAGATCGATATCCAAGGCCGAGTTGCGCAGCTTCATCCGCACCAGCAAGGGCGGCATGGTGCGCGTGGTCAGCGAGTACAGCGAACCCACCTTCAGGCGCGGCGCCGACAGGCCGGCAATCTCCCGCGCACGCCGCACGCCCTCCTCCGCCTCGTGCAAGGCACGCTGCGCGTGTTCCGCCAGCGCATATGCCGTCTGCAGCGGAATCAGCTTGCGCCCGTCGAGCTTGAACAGCGGACACCCCACCGCCTGCTCCAGCGAATGCAGCGCGCGATGCACGCTGACCACGCTGTAGGAAAGCCGCTCCGACACCTTGGGCATATTGCCCAGCTGCATGAAGGCCAGAAATACCTCGAGCTTTTTCAGGGTGAAACCATCATCGATGGCCATGCCACGCTCCCAGCCACCGGCAATCATTAGCCTGAAGCTAATGAAATTACGCTTAGCTTGATTGAAGCGCAACCGGGTGCCACCTAGAGTCGGCCTCGCCTTTTCCGCGAGAGCCTACCGATGACGGCCCCCTCCGCAGCCCCGACGCGCTGGACCACCCGCCGTACCGAGAAGCAGCGCCGCCTTGCCGCCGTGAGCGATCTGGCTCATGGCAACCAGTTGCCGACCGCGCGCTTGACCGAAGCGCTGGAGCGCCTGCTGAGTCCGGGCGACCGCGTGGTGCTGGAGGGCAATAATCAGAAACAGGCGGATTTCCTCTCCCGCTCGCTGGCCCAGGTGGACCCGGCCAAAGTGCACAACCTGCACATGATCATCCCCAGCGTCAGCCGCGCCGAGCATCTGGATCTGTTCGAACGCGGCATCGCGCGCAAGCTGGACTTCGCGTTCGCCGGCGCGCAGAGCCTGCGCATCTCGCAATGCCTGGAAGACGGCCTGCTGGAGATCGGCGCGATCCATACGTACATCGAGCTGTATGCGCGGCTCTACGTGGACCTCTCGCCCAACGTGGTGCTGGTGGCCGCCTACAGCGCCGATCGCGAAGGCAATCTCTATACCGGCCCCAGCACCGAGGACACTCCAGCCCTGGTTGAAGCGGCAGCGTTCCGCGACGGCATCGTGATCGCCCAGGTCAACGAGATCGTCGACGAACTCCCGCGCGTGGACATCCCCGGCTCCTGGGTGGATTTCGTGGTGCCGGCGGACAAGCCGTTCTTCATCGAACCCTTGTTTACCCGCGATCCGCGCCTGATCACGCCGATCCAGATCCTGATGGCGATGATGGCGATCCGCGGCGTCTACGAACGTCACCAGGTGCAATCGCTCAACCACGGCATCGGCTTCAACACGGCGGCGATCGAACTGATCCTGCCGACCTACGGCGAACGCCTGGGCCTCAAGGGCAAGATCTGCCGGCATTGGGCGCTCAATCCGCATCCCACGCTTATCCCGGCGATCGAAAGCGGCTGGGTGGAAAGCGTGCATTGCTTCGGCGGCGAGCTGGGCATGGAGGCTTATGTGGCCGCCCGACCGGATGTGTTCTTTACGGGGCGCGATGGCTCATTGCGCTCGAACCGGTTGCTGGCGCAGTTGGCGGGCCAATACGCGGTTGACTTGTTTATCGGCTCCACCTTGCAGATGGATGGCGCGGGCAATTCGTCGACGGTGACGCGCGGCCGCCTTACCGGCTTCGGCGGCGCGCCGAACATGGGCCACGATCCGCATGGCCGCCGCCACGCCACTCCGGCCTGGCTCGACCTGATCCGCGGCGACGATCCGCTCGAACGCGGCCGCAAGCTGGTGGTGCAGGTGGTGGAGACGTTCCAGGCCGGCGGCAAGCCCAGCGTGGTCGAATCGCTCGATGCGGTCGAAGTAGGCCGCGGCGCCGGCATGCCTTTGGCGCCCGTGATGATCTACGGCGATGACGTCACCCATGTGCTTACCGAGGAAGGCATCGCTTATCTGTACAAGGCCGAGTCGGTGGAACAGCGCAAGGCGATGATCGCCGCGGTATCCGGCGTAACGCCGGTGGGCCTGCAAAGCGATGCGAAGGCGCTGGCGCAATTCCGTCGCGATGGCCTGGTCGCGTTGCCCGAAGACCTGGGCATTCATCCCAGCGAAGCGGATCGCTCCCTGCTGGCGGCAAAGAACATGGCCGAACTGGTTGCATGGTCCGATGGTCTCTATCAGCCGCCTGCGCGCTATCGGAGCTGGTGATGGAGACCGCCATCCGTTTATCGACAGCCGCCCCGCCCCGCGAGGACGCGCAACTCGCCACCTGGCTGGCTGATCAGGTCACCGGCGCACTGGTCGACGAAGTGATGCTTGCGCCGAAGCCGGGCCTGGTCGATCCACGCCATCGCGGCGCGCATAGCGACATGCATTGGCGGTTGCTCTGCCGCTCGGCTCACGCATTACGGCCCGGCTTCGAAGCGATGGCGCTCGCGGCATATCGCCAACCGGCAAGCATCGCCCTGCGCGAACGCATCGGCGCGCTGGGCCGCGAAGCGGAAGCCGCCATGCTCGCCGCCACGAATGGCATCAATACGCATCGCGGCGCTATCTGGGCGCTGGGTCTTCTGACGGCGGCAGCCGCACAGGCGCCAGAAGAACTCGATCCCGCATCGATCGCAGCGCGCGCAGGCTTGCTGGCGCGCCTGCAGGACCGCCACGCTCCGGACGCCACCGGCCATCCCGGCGAACGCGCCTGTCAACGCTATGGTGTCGGCGGCGCACGCGGACAGGCACACGCCGGCTTTCCGCATGTGATCCAACATGGCTTGCCGACCTTGCGCAACACGCGCGCACACGGAGGCACCGAACACGCGGCACGCCTGGACGCCCTGCTTGCCATCATGGCCACGCTCGACGACACCTGCGTGCTGTCACGCGGCGGGCCCGCCGCACTGCACGCCATGCAGAACGGCGCGCGCCGCGCGCTCTTCCACGGCTGCGCCACGCTTGCCGGCCGCCGCGAACTGCGCCGCCTCGACCGCGAACTGCTGACCCGGAACGTCTCCCCCGGCGGCGCCGCCGACCTTCTCGCCGCCAGCCTGCTGCTGGATCGCATCTCACGCTGCTGAGAGGACTGCCCATGCAAACCCTCGCCTTTAACTTCCCTGCCGCTGCGCCACCGCAAGGCCGCGCGCTGGCCGGCGTGGTCGCCTCGGGCGATCTCGAAGTGCTGCTCGAACCGGCCACCGATCAGCGCATCACCATCGAAGTCACCACCTCGGTCGAAGGAATGGAGCGCACCTGGACGGCCTTGTTCGCGCGCCTGTTCGCCGCACCGCTGCGGCCGGCGGTGCGCCTGCAGATCAACGATTTCGGCGCCACGCCCGGCGTGGTGGGTTTGCGCATCGCGCAAGCCTTCGATGCACTGGAACAGGAGGGCTGATGCGATGGACGCGCAACGCATGCTGGCCCGCCACAGCTTCACCGAACTCAACGCCCGCGCACGGGCACGCGCCCTGCTCGACCCGGGCAGCTTCCGCGAACTGATCGATCCGTTCGAGCGGCTGGCCTCGCCGTGGCTGCCGCGGCAAGGCATCGTCACGCAGGCCGACGACGGCCTGGTGGTGGCGCGCGGGCTGCTCGACGGCGCGTCCGCCGTGGTGCTCGCGATCGAAGGCGCGTTCCAGGGCGGCAGCATGGGCGAGGTTTCCGCCGCGAAAATCGCGGGTAGCCTGGAACTCGCTGCCGAGGACAATCGCCAAGGCATCCCCACCCGCGCCGCCATCGTGTTCGAGACCGGTGGCGTGCGCCTGCAGGAAGCCAACCTGGGCTTGGCAGGCATCGCCGAGATTCAGGCCGCCATCGTCGACCTGCGGCGTTACCAACCGGTGGTTGGCATCGTCACCGGGCCGGTCGGCTGCTATGGCGGCATGTCGATCGCCGCGGGGCTGTGCAGCTATCTGCTGGTCACCCGCGAAGCGCGGCTTGGCCTTAACGGTCCTGCCGTGATCGAACAGGAAGCGGGCGTCGCCGAATTCGACTCGCGCGATCGGGGCACCATCTGGGGGCTTACCGGCGGCGAGCAGCGCTATCGCAGCGGGCTGGTCGACCGTTATGTCGAAGACGATGCGTCGGATCTCCGCCAGGCCTTGCTGGCCTGCCTGCGCGAGGGCCGCCCCGAGCGTTGCCGCAGCGAGCGCACCGAGGCCTTTCTTCCGCCACTGCTGAAGGTCGACGGCGCGCGTCCCGCCGCGCCAGCCGACGTCATCGCCGCTTATGGCAAGGAGCTGCGCGCATGAACACTCCCAGCCATCGTGGCACCGTGTGGTGGCAGGCATTGACCGGCAACGCCACGCCGCTGGCCGACTACGCGCCCTCGCTGCGTGTCGCCGATGCGGCGCTCGGCGACGACACCGCACGCTATATCGCGGTCGTGCCGGATCCGCACAACCCGTTTCCTCGCGCCCGCCACGGCGAAACCGGCCTGATCGAGGGATGGTCGCTGGCGAAGGCAGTACGCGATGCGATCGAGGCCGATCGCGCACGCGACGTGCGCCGCCCGATCGTCGCGATCGTCGACACGCCGAGCCAGGCTTACGGCCGCAACGAAGAAGCGTATGGCATCCACCAGGCGCTGGCCGCTGCCGCGGATGCCTACGCCACGGCGCGGCTGCAAGGCCATCCGGTGATCGCGCTGCTGGTCGGCAAGGCGATGTCCGGCGCCTTCCTCGCCCATGGTTACCAGGCCAACCGGCTGATCGCCCTGGACGATCCGAAGGTAATGGTGCACGCCATGGGCAAGGACGCGGCGGCGCGCATCACCCTGCGCAGCGTCGACGAACTGGATGCGCTTGCCGCCGGCATTCCGCCCATGGCCTACGACATCCACAGCTACGCCTCGCTCGGCCTGCTGTGGAAGCTGCTCGCCGTCGCCGATCCGGACCGACCCGGCGCGGATGCCACCACACAGGTGACAAACACCTTGTGCGACGCCGTCGCCGACATCCGCAAGGACACCTCCACCGGCCTGGCCAGCCGCCTGCACGGCCCCCTGCGCGCAGCCTCGGCCGAAGTGCGCGCGCGGCTGCGCGCGCAGTGGCGCTAACGCATCGTCTTTCACTCATGGCGCGCCGCGGCGCGTGGAGGTGTTTGTGATCGTCTACGGAACCACCCTGCTCGCCCTCTGTTATCTGATCGGCCTGTTGCTCGGCGAGGTGCTCGGTCGCCTGATCGGCGTGGGCACCAATGTCGGCGGCGTCGGTATCGCCATGCTGCTGTTGATCACGGCGCGCATCTATCTGCATCGGCGCGACGCCATGCCCAAGGAAACCGAGGCCGGCGTCGGCTACTGGGGCGCGATGTATATCCCCGTGGTGGTCGCCATGGCTGCGCAGCAGGACGTGGTCGCCGCCTTGCGCGGTGGTCCGGTGGCGCTGCTGGCCGCGGTGGGTGCCGTACTGGTCTGCGGCGGCTGCATCGCGCTTCTCACCCGCATGGGCCGCGACGACACCTCGCTCCCCGAACCCACCGCCGAACAACTGCTGAGCTGAGGACGCGCGCATGCTCGAGATGCTGGACAAGATGCTCAACAAGAACGGACTGGTCGCGGCCTTCGCGATGGTCGGCCTGGTGATGTGGCTTTCCGTGCTGCTGTCGCGCCGGCTTACCTTCGGACGCGTGCACGGTTCGGCCATCGCCATCCTGATCGGCCTGGTGCTGGCCTATTGGGGCGGCACGCACACCGGTGGCCAGCATGGATTGGCCGACCTGTCGCAGTTTGCCGGCATCGGGCTGATGGGCGGGGCGATGCTGCGCGACTTCGCCATTGTCGCCACCGCGTTCGAGGTGCAGGTGGATGAGGCGCGCAAGGCGGGGCTGATCGGTGTGGTCTCGCTGCTGCTGGGTACCTTGCTGCCGTTTATCGTCGGTGCCTCGATCGCGCATGCGATGGGCTATCGCGATGCGGTGAGCATGACCACCATCGGCGCCGGCGCGGTCACCTATATCGTCGGGCCGGTGACCGGCGCGGCGATCGGCGCCAGTTCGGATGTGATGGCGTTGAGCATCGCTACGGGGCTGGTCAAGGCGATCATCGTGATGGTGTTTACGCCGGTGGCAGCGCGTGCGCTGGGTTTGTCCACGCCGCGTTCCGCGATGATCTTCGGCGGACTGGCCGGCACGGTGAGCGGCGTGAGTGCGGGATTGGCTGCGACTGACCGGCGCCTCGTGCCGTATGGTGCGCTGATCGCCACCTTCCACACTGGCCTGGGCTGCCTGCTGGGGCCCTCGGTGCTGTTCCTGGTCACCAAAGCCTTGATGGAGTGAATACGTGACAGTCGCTCTGCGCAAACCGGTAGCTGTTGCGGCGCGAGAAGCGCCGCGTCCGCACGATCTGCTGTGGACGACCGGCGCGCTCGGCGCACTGCATTCGCCTTCTGCGCTGCCCGAATGGCTCAATGAAGAATGGCTTTCCGCGGCGCCGCTGGTGGTGCGTCGCGAGCAGGCGCCGCCGGGTCTGGTCCCGGTGGGACTGCGCGGCATGCAACGCCATCAGCGGCACGCGGCCTATCTATCGACTGAGGCGATTACGCGCCGCACGCCACCGGAAGTGCTTGCCCGCACGCGTGCCTGGGAACCCTGGGGCGATGCAGCCGGCCAAGCCTGCCGTCGCGCATTGAGGACGCTGGCTCCGCTGCTCGACGAGCTGCCGTGGACGTGGGGCATCACCGGCGGCGCGGGCTTCGCCATCGCCAGCGGCCTGCCGGTGCTGCGCGAGACCAGCGATCTCGATCTGCTGTTGCGCATACCGCACTCGCCGGACACCGCTGTCCTGCAAAGACTCGCGCATCGCTTCACCGAACTGCCGCTTCGCATCGACGTACAGATCGATACCGGCCATGCCGGCTTTGCTCTCGCCGAATGGCTGCGTGGCGGCCTGGTCATGCTGAAAACCAGCCATGGTCCACGGCTGGTTGCCGATCCCTGGGTGACGGCCACGCCATGAGCGTGCTGTTCACCTTCCCCGGACAAGGGGCGCAGCGGCCCGGCATGCTGCATCGCCTGCCCGATACGGCGAGCGCGCGGGAAACGCTAGAACAGGCTGCCGGTACGCTGGGCGGTTCCATCGACGCGCTCGACGATGAAGCCAGCCTGCAGTCCACCGAAGCCGTGCAGTTGTGCCTGCTGATTGCCGGTGTGTGCGCCGTGCGCGTGCTCGCCGCAATGGACGCACGGCCAACCATGGTGTGCGGCTTGTCGGTGGGCGCGTTTCCGGCAGCGGTCGCCGCCGGAGTTCTGGATTTCAGCGACGCGCTGCGCCTGGTCGCCCTGCGCGGACGCCTGATGGAACAGGCTTACCCGCACGGTTATGGCATGACGGCCATCGACGGCCTGACGCCGTCCGCGCTGGAATCCTTGCTGGCCGAACTGCGGGCCGACGGACTGCCGGTCTACCTCGCCAACGTCAACAGCGACACCCAGCTCGTGATCGCAGGCAGCGAGGAAGCGATGGCCATCGCCGCCGAGCGTGCGCGCGAACGCGGCGCGCGGCGCAGTCAGCGTTTGTGCGTGGCGGTACCTTCGCATTGCGCCTTGCTCGATGCCACCGCGGAAGTCTTCGCCCGGGCCTTCGCCGGCGTACCTCTGGCCAGGCCACGCATCACCTATCTCAGCGGCAACCTTGCACGCCCGCTGTCGCGGCCCGATAACATCGCCGCCGATCTCGCCCGCAACATGGCCCGCCCCGTGCTATGGCGCGACAGCATGCGCGCCGCGTGGGAGCGCGGTGCAAGGCTGGCTGTCGAAATGCCGCCCGGTGGAACACTGACCCGCTTGGCGGCAAGCAGCTTCGACGGCTCGGCCACGGCCCTCGACGGCAGCCGCCTGGACAGCGTGGCAGCGGCCATTGCGGCGGCCCGATAGCTCCGGCCTGGAACACAAAAAAAACCGGTGGACGCATCGCGCCCACCGGTTTCGCAACTCACTTTATCGCGTGGATCACCGCAACATCTGCGCTGACCGTATCACGCTCATCAGGGAGTCCAGGTCGCCTTCAAGGTCACGCCCGAGAAGGACGTATAGCCGCGGATCATCACGTAATACGTGCCCGTCGACGGACGGCTGAAGCTGCAGCTCTCGTTGTTGCCGGTCAGGTACGGACGGCAGCCGTAGCTGGACGTGGTCGGCGCGGAGCCGAACTTCACGTACAGGTCGCCGTCACCGCTGCCGCCCGAGATCGCGATCTTCAGATTGCGCGCACCGGCCGGAATCGCCACGGTGTAGGCAAGCTGCGTACCGGTGGAGCCCGACAGGCCGGTGACCGGCACGCCGTTCTGCAGCACGGTGCCGCCACCGCCGCCGCCCGTGCAGCTCACGCCCACGGCGGTGAATGCCGCGGTCACGTCGGCCTTGGTGTAGCCCTTGTCGACCGCCGCCTTTTCGACGCCGCAGGCGCCGTCCTTGTAGTCGGAGGTCGCGGTCCAGTACACCGCGTTGGCGCCTTCGAACACCTCGAACGCCTTCTTGGTATCCCAGCCGCTGGTCTTGGCCAGCACGCAGAACGCCTTGTTGTAGACGCCGCTGGAGTAATGGACGTCCAGGCCGTCGTAGTAGTCGGCCGCGTTGTCGATCGAGGAGCCGTCCTGGGTCGGGTTGCACATATAGCGCAACGCGCCGGTGCTGGACTTGAAGATCTCAGCGCCGACCAGGAAGTCGTTATTGCCGCTGCGGTCGTAGAACTCCGCCGCTTCGCCGGCCATGTCGGAGAAGGCTTCGTTCATGCCGCCGGACTGGCCGTCGTACTCCAGGTTGGAGTGCTGTTCGGTGAAGCCGTGGCTGATTTCATGGCCGGTCACGTCCAGCGACACCAGCGGATAGAACGTGGTGGCGCCGTCGCCGAAGGTCATCGAGCTGCCGTCCCAGAAGGCATTCTCGTAGCTGCTGCCGTAATGCACCTTCATCACCAGCACCTGGTTGAGCGGCGGAGCGCCGAACCATGCCTGGTACATGTCGTGCACCACGCCGCCGAAGTGATGGGCGTCGTTGATCGGCGCATAGGCGCCGTTGACGTCCGCTTCGTCGCTGTTGGAGCAGGTGAAGCTCCACAGCGTGCCGGTGCCGCTGGTGGCATGATTCATGTTGTAGGTCTTCACGTTCGCGTTCTGGAACGTGCAGGTGCTGCCCGACTGCGTCACGTTGAGGTACGGATATTCCGTGCCGTAGTGATACATGCCGGTCTTGGCGTTGCCGCCCGGGCCGGTGGCGTCGGCATTGGTCAGGCCTTCCCACTGCTTGATCACCTGTCCGGTGTTGGCGTCGACGATCGCGGTCGGCCGCGAAGCCTTGGGACTGTCGACGACATACGAAGCCAGATAGACCAGCCGCGCGCGGCCGTTCGCATCCGGATAGACGTACAGGTCGGCGCGCTCATTGCGCGGAGCGGTCGCCGTGGTGGGCAGGAAGCCCTTGGTGGCGCGCAGCGCGGACAGAGCCTGCGTCGTGCTCAGGCGCGGGGCGACCGAGCCCAGATCCACCTGCGCGTTCTGCAGCACGCCGCCGTCAGCGGTCAGCGCGTTGCCGGCCGCGTCCTGCTCGACCGCGATGCTGCGGCCATAGACCGGCACGCCCTTGTAGTACTGCTGCATGCGCACCACCTGGGTGCCGCGCACGGTCTTGGCCGACTGGCGTGCGACAAAGCTGTTGTCGGCGCTCAGGCCCAGCTTCGCGGCGAGCTGATTGCTCGGCGTGGCGCCCAGGCTCTGCGAACTAAGGTTCTTGATCTCTGCTGCATGCACGCTGCTTACGCCGATCAGCCCCATCACGGCGAGCCACAGACATGCACGCTTATGCCCCATCTTTGCACTATTCATTTGCGGTGTTCTCCAAAGGGTTATGAGAAACCACCGGGCAGCGCGAAACACTCCCCAAAACAGGAACGTTTGCTTGCGAATACGATTGTGAGAAGCAAGCCGTCCCCATTCCTGCCTATCGGAAAATAGGCAAGAACCTACGCCGCACCGGCGATGCGCTTCTGTGCAAACGAGTTACTTGAGATTGCCGTCGAGCCCCTATTCGACAGCGGGGGGACGCTATCACGGGCATAGGTCAACGAAGCGTGACAACTTGCGGTTGACAGAAAGATTTGCGAACTGGGTTGTGAAACTTGCGAAGCATCGAGATAGCTTGCTTGATCCTTGCGATCCATTCGCAAGTGTGTGCGCGGCGATCACGCAAAGACATTAACAGCGAACCATGAAATCCCTATTTTCAAGGGATTATCTCGATATAAATCAGCGCGCATCCGAGACGCCCCGACCGGCTCTCTGATCAAGGGCGTAGTCCATTTCAAAACCAATTCCGCCGCGCGCAATTCGTTATCTGGTCGCGGCCTGAGCCTGCTGATTTTCCTGCGCAGGCTGCGCTGGCGTCTGCGGCTGTCCTTGCGCCTGCTGCGTGGCGACACGCTGATACTCCTGCGAACTGGCCGCCAGCGGCGTATTCATCGCCGGCACCGTCGGCACCTCAGCGTGCACGCGTTTCGCCGCATCACCGGCTGCACCGAAGACGAACATCGTCGATGCATCGTTGGTGTTCGGCGCAACGCCCTCGGCGCGCGTCATGCCGTTGGCGACCGCGGCCACCGTCAGCACACCGGCGAGGTTGTCGCTCTGCGCGGTGGGCGTGCGCCCGTGCTGCGCATCCAGCGCGTGCACGTGATCGCGGATCTGCGTGAACAGGCCATGCGCCGGATGGATCTCTTCGCCCATATGCGCCGGCGGCCTGAAAAGATGCTCGGTATGCTCGGGCGCAGCGGTGGGATGCTTGTCCTGCTCAGCGTTGCGCGACTGGCCTTGCACCTTCAGCGTGCCGGGCATGCCTTTGTTGCCGGGCAGGTCGATCTGATAAACCACCCGCAACGACTGCGCCAGCAAGACCTGGTCGCCATAGGTGGCGGCCATTTTCAAGGCGAAAGCCGTGGACGGATCGCTGCCCTCGTCGTAGCGGAGGTCCGGCTGGATCCAATAGGCGGCCTTGTCCGGCAAATGGCTCGCGCTCCGCATGTCGCCCTCCAGCTGGCGCATCTGGGCTTCGGTGAAGCTCAGAGTGACCTTCTGGCCGGGTTCCAGGTTCAGGTCCGGCTTGCCTTCGGCCATCGACAGCGTCTTAAGCTCGGTGAGGTTCCCCGGGTTCGCGTCAAAGGTGTACTCGTAGCGGCGGTCGGCCACCACTTCGTTGCCGTCCTTGTCGAACTTGGAGCGGATGGTGAGCGGCACGCCCTGGCTAAAGTGGATAGCGAGCTCAGAGGCCTGCAGGCTTCCGTCGGGGCGCTTGGTGACGGTGACTTCGCCGGTGTTCTTCTGCAGATCGACACTCTTTTCCAGCTTGCCCAGCTTGACCCCGAGCTGGCCCGCCGAAGACAGGTCCATGCTTTCGACCGTGCTTACGCCGGTCACGCCCGGCGCTTCCTTGCCCGGCAGCACGCCCAGGCCAAGGAAGCGGTTATAGGCCTGCTGTCCATCCGGCGTGGAGAGATCGAATTCCGCGGTCTGCAGGCGCTTGGTTTCCAGCTTGTCCTCGCGGCCCAGCATCACGCTTGCCTTGCCGAACTCCACGCCCAGGCCGTCGTAGCGCGCCAGCATTTCCCGCGGCCCGGCCATCACGCGCACGGTATGGTCGGAGGTCTTCTCGACCAGCACGCCGTCGCCCTGCTCCATCGTCAGGCGCGATTCCATCGCCACGTGCTTGAAGCTGCCGCTGAGCTTGGTCTTGTCGAAGTCGGTGCCGTCGATCGACACCTTGGTGCCTACCGGCATCGAGGCCGGGTCGTACGGCGTGACGGAATGGATATCCAGGCCCTCGGCCGCCTTCTTCGGCATCACCACGTTGTAGGTGGCGCGCACGCCTTCGGTGTGCTCTTCCTTGACCGAGGCTTCCTTGACGCTCACGCCGCCCTTGGCGGTGACGGCGATTTCGGCGGTGTCGGTCCAGCTCAGATTGTCGCCGACGGTCTTCACTTCACTCGCCAGCTTGCCGCTGGTGCCCAGCGAGAAAGTGACGCCCACGCCGCCGACGTCGCCCTTGTAATCGATGGATGTCTGCCCGGTGACGGTGCCGCCTTCGGCGCCGGGCTTGAAGTCGATCTTCGTCTTGTTTTCCATGGCATGAATCTCCTTTTGAGCGGGGACTGGATAGCTAACCACCGGAGAGTAAACGTTTACAAGGCCGTGAAAATGCGAACTGTGTCGGGCCATAAAAAAGAAAACCCGCTGCGGGAGCGGGTTTTCCGATCGATCACGCTGATGGTGAATTCACTGGACAGGATGGATCTGCGTAAAGATCACCTGCCATTTCCCTTTGCGTTTCGCCCACACATCGACGAAGCGTCCGCGGAAAGTGAATTCCTTGCCCTGGCTGCTGCCCTTCGCATCCACCATGCCGGCAAGCACCGCGCCGTCCGCCCACACCTTGCTGACCTGGTCGTAGATATTGACCGAGATGGTCTTGTTGCCGGGTTTGGTTTGATCGGCAATGAATTCCGCCTTGCTCAGATTCTTTCCGGCGGTGCCGGCAAGCGTGTAATCGTCGGCGAGGACACGCTCGAGTTCCGCTTTATCGGCCTTGAACTGCGCAACGTCGTAAGCGGTGGCCGCGGCGGCGAGGTCTTTCGGCAAGTTGCTGTAGTCGCCGAATTCCTTCGCCTGTAACGAGGTGGCGACGAACGCGGTAGCCAGCAGCAAGGTCAACCCGGGTGATAAGCGCATACGCCCTCCAGAATGGATGTCCAGACGCGGGGAACGGCCGGAAGGCCGGTGGCGCATTGGATACCTCGCCCGAGCGGGCTGCCTATGGGCCAGAAGTCAGTGAATGATTGTCGTGGCAGGCTTGCTGCGGGCCGGCCAGGGATTCAGTAGCCGAGGATAAAGACGTTTCGCCATCGGCTGTTTGAGGACGCCGAGGGTTCCGGTTAGCTTGCACCACCATGCCCGCCATCGCACCTTTGAAGCTATCCATCGGTTACCGCCTGTTCCTGGCCATCTGGCTGACGACCATCGTGGCCGGCGTGTTCGGTGTGGAGCTGGTGCGCTGGAAGCTGCTCGATAACTTCGCCGAGCACCGGCTCGATACGGATACGCGTTTTCTCGACAAGCTCAGTGCCGCACTGGAAACAAGCTACCGGCAGCACGGCGACTGGTCGTTTCTGCCGCGCGATGTCTCGCAGCGCAAGGCGTGGTTGCGCGACGCGTATGAGCGTTCGCGCGGGAGTGTGAGCGTGGCCGATGCAAAGTCGGGGGCGTCGAGCGTCGCTTATCGGATCGGACTGACCGACACGCACGGCAAATACCTGGCTGGCGCCGTTGCTTCGCCCGCGATGATTGCTTTCGCCTCGATCGATCGCGCTGCGCGGCCATTGGCAGCCGATGGCCAGCCGATCGGCACGCTGGTCGTGGCCTACCCCCAGAATCCCGACGATGCGCTGGCCGTAGCCTTCCTGATCGATCAGCAGGCTCACCTGGCCTCGGCGCTGGCGGCGGCCCTGCTGTTGAGCGCAGCGGTTGCCTGGCTGCTGGCCGCCTACGTGCGCCGCCCCATCATGCGGCTGGTCACCGGCGCACGCCAACTGGAGAGCGGGCGCTTCGATACGCGCATCGAGGTACCTCATGCCGACGAGCTTGGCGAACTCGCCCAGGCTTTCAACCGCATGGCCGCGCGGCTGGAAGAAGTGGAGCAGATGCGCCGGCAATGGGTTGCGGATACCTCGCACGAACTGCGCACGCCCCTGGCGGTGCTGCGCGCGCAGATCGAGAGCTTGCAGGATGGCGTGCGCGCCGCCACGCCGGCCAACCTTGCCTTGATGGAGCGCCAGATCCGTGCGCTTGGCCAGCTCGTCGACGATCTGCATGAGCTGGCGCGCGGCGATCTGGGGCAGAGCAGTTATGAATTGATGCCGCGGGATGCATGGCAGATCGCAACCGAAGTGTTCGCCGATTTCTCGGCGAGGTTCGATGCGAGCGGACTGCATGCATCCATCGGCGCGGCGCCTCTGCGGCGCGTGGTGCATTGCGACGCAAGCCGCATACGGCAAGTGTTCGCCAATCTGCTTGAGAACAGCGCCCGCTACACCACGGCCGGTGGCGGCGTAGCGCTGGCAGGCGACGTGGTGGGCAACGAAATCCGTATCACCATCGACGACTCCGCGCCCGGCGTTGCGGAACACTCGCTGGAACGACTGGGCGAGCGCTTCTATCGACCGGACGAATCCCGCACCCGTGCATCCGGTGGCTCCGGCCTCGGTCTCGCTCTTTGCCGGCAGATTCTCGCAGCGCATGGTGGCGGCCTCGTTTTCGCACCATCTCCGTTGGGCGGACTACGAGCAAACGTAACCCTGCCGCTGGACGACCGATGAGCGCACGGATTCTGATTGTCGAGGACGAGAGCGATCTGGCGGCCATCGTCGCCGACTATGTCGTCGCCGCGGGATTCGCGGCCGAGGTGATCGCCGACGGAAAGCAGGCGCTCGAGAGCGCGACTCGCGCCATGCCCGACCTGATCGTGCTGGACCTGATGCTGCCCGGGCTCGACGGGCTGGCGGTGTGCCAGGCTTTGCGTGCGTTCTCCGACGTGCCCATCCTGATGCTCACCGCCAGGGTCGAAGAGGTCGATCGGCTGCTGGGCCTCGAAGCCGGCGCCGACGATTACCTGTGCAAGCCATTCAGTCCGCGCGAGCTGGTGGCGCGTATCAAGGCGATCCTGCGCCGCACGCAGGGACATGAGGCTGGCCGGCCGCTTGCGTCTATCGATGAGACCGCACGCACCATCCGTATCGGATCGCAGGTGCTCGACCTGACGCCGAGCGAATACAACCTGCTCGCGGCCATGCTGCGCCGGCGCGGCATGGCCTATTCGCGCAGCCAGCTGCTGGACATCGTTCGCGGCGACAACCTCGACGTCAACGACCGCACCATCGATACGCATATCAAGAACCTGCGCCGCAAGCTCGCCGCCGTGCTGCCGGAGGTGGAGGTCATCCATTCGATCTATGGAGTCGGCTATCGCGTCGACCTGTAGCTCCGCCGCGCCGTAGCGCGGCGATCCACACAATTTCCCCACATTGTGGCCGCAGCCTGCCTCGGTCGGGCATCGACGCCAACACATGGGAAAGCGGGATGAACAAGCGAACCAAGATCTTTACGGCTGCTGCCCTGCTAGGCATCGCGGCGACGGGCAGCGTTGCCGTATGGGCATGGCCAGACCAGGGGCCGCCGCACGAACCGCCGCAGAAGGACATGCCGGTCGACAAGGCGGCGCGCAACGAAGTCATCGAGCATGTCATTACCCGGCTCAACCGGGCTTATGTTTTTCCGGATAAGGCGCTATTAATCGAAAAGGAGCTGCGCTCGCGCATGGCGCAGGGCTATTTCGATTCCATCGACAGCGCCGATCAATTCGCCACCCGCCTGACCGATGTGCTGCAGAACCAGACGCATGACAAGCATCTGGAGGTGCGCTACTTCGAGCAAGCGGTCAGCGAAGGAAAGGACGGCGGCCCGCCACCGGAAGAGCAAGCCGGTGAAGACCTGCACCAGAAACAGGTCAACTACGGCTTCGCGAACATCAGCCGGCTGCATTTCAATATCGGCCTGCTCGAGCTGCATGCATTCGGCCGGCCGCAGCACACCGCTGAACGCATCGCCGCCGCGATGACCCTGCTCGGCGATACCGACGCGCTGATCGTGGACCTGCGCGAATGCCATGGCGGCGATCCCGATACGGTCATGCTGCTGGCCAGTTATCTGTTCGACAAGCCGACTCATCTCAACGACATCTATTACCGCGACGAAGGCCGCACGGAAGAACGCTGGACCACGGCCAGCGTGACCGGCCGGCGCTACGGCCAGGCGCGAAAGATCTATGTGCTGACCAGCAGCGACACGATTTCCGGTTGCGAAGATTTCACCTATGCACTGAAGAACGCCGGTCGTGCCAGCATCGTCGGCGAGGTCACCGCCGGGGCGGCGCATGCCGGTTCGCCGCATCGGCTTGCGGCGCATTTCATGATGTTCGTGCCGTCGGGGCGACCAATCAACCCCGTGACGCACGGCGATTGGGAAGGTACCGGCGTCGCCCCCGACATCAAGACCTCGGCCAGGAAGGCGCTCGATACGGCACAGCTCGCGATACTGAAAGATATGGTGCGCGCCGAGAAGGATCCGATGCGCAAGGACGATATGGAAAAGCACATTCGCGAACTGCAGTAAACCCGCAGATCGAAAATCTTCAACCCACGCCGGACTACGGCGTGGGTTGAATGGCAAGCCTTAAAGCTCTTTGGTCAGGAACTGCGCCCTGCCCTGGCCGAACGACCAGTCTGCATCAGTGTTTTCCACCAGCGATACGATCCGCCGGGCTTTCTTCGCCGCCCGATTTCGAAAGCGGACTGCGCGCCGCCATGGCGGCGGCGGATGCGCTGGGCGCCAGCACCGAGGCCGTCGAACACGCCGACGGCATCATGGTGCGCAACTTCAGCTGCCCGATCGGCAGCGCGGTGCGCCAGGAGCCCCGCGGCTGCAGAGCGCTTGCGGCTTTCTTCTCGGAGGCGACCGAGAAGCCCGAGCAGGAACGCTGAATGCGCGAGGGCAAATTGATTTGCCAGTATCTGATCCAGCTGAAGACGCGCAAGCGATCGCCGGTCAAATGATTGGAAGCGGCGCCTCAGCGCTGGACATCAGTCGCCGCCGCATGCACCCGCAGGATCCGCCGCAACTCCAGAATCGCCGCCGGCGTTTCCTGCACGCTATGCCAGGAAGGCACCGCCAGTTCCGACTCGGCGCCATCCAGATGCGCACTCTGGTACGGCACCACGCCATCGCTGCTGTCGGCCAGCGGGCCGGGCGGCGTGTAGACGCCGACGATGGTGTGGTAACGCACCTTCGGCGAGATCGGCAGATCCGCCGCGGCGACGATGAAAGGATCCTTGTCGCTCAGGTTATCGACGCTGTTGGGGATGCGCACCGGTGTACCGCTTTCGCCTTCCTTCAGCAGGTCGGTGATGTTCGCCACCTCCTTGAGCACATTGGCCGGCAGACGGATCAGGTTGGCCATCCAGCGCGCCAGCGTGTTCTGCGCATACGGCGTACCGCGCTGCGGTGAAGCCAGGAACACCGCGCGCGTCACCTGCGGCATCGGCGTGAACTGCAGATACGGCGCCAGCCGCTCGCGCAGCCGGGCCTGCTTGGCCTTCGACAGGTTGTCGCGCGCCGGCATCAGGCTCCATAGCTTGTCGCTGCTGGACGACACCAGCAGGCGTGCGATCACGCCACCCATGCTGTGGCCGATCAGCACGACGTTATTGGATGCGCGCGCCTGCCCGCCTGGATCGAAATGCTGGAACGTGGCATCCAGCGCCTTGCGGATATTGGCAAGGTTCACCGCAATGGGCGCGTTGGTCGGGTAGTAGATCTCCCACACCTGATAGTTGCGCCGCAGATCCTCGTCGCCCATGACCTCGTTGGAAACGTTGATCCAGGCCTCCGGACTGCTGGCCAGGCCATGCAGCATGATGATCGTCATGCGGCTGGGATCGTACGGCTGCATCAGCAGCACGCGCGGCGTCTGGATACCGCCTTCGCGGCCCAGCAGCGAGCGGATCGATTGGGTCGCAAAACCGGAGCGGGCCAGCCACACGCCGTAAGCCGCGGTGAAGTTGCCGGCGAGCGGCACCTGGTGCCCGCCCACCGTCATCGAATCTTCGTGGTACGGGTCCTCGACCTGCACGATCGCCTGCCTGGTGGCGAGCACCTCGTTCAAGTCGGCGCCGTCGAACAGGATGGCGCCGGTCATCGATACATAATCCGGATCGCGCCAGGGCACATCCTTGTCGGGTGCATCCGGCGGTGCCACCGCGACGAATTCCGAACCGAAACCATCGCGGCGGTACACATTGCGCACGCCGTTGAAGCGCAGCGTCGAGGCGGGAATCAGTTCCGCCGGGTCGGTTGCCGCGCCCGCCCAGCGCACCGCCGGCTCGTTGCCGGTGATATTCCAGCCGGCCAGCTCAGCGTGTCTGGCGTGCCGCTCCAGGCGCGGCAGCTCCTGGAAGAAGCGCGTCAGGCAGCGCTGCACGGCGAAGTTGTAAAAGCCGATCACCCGCGCTTGTCGCAGTTCGAAGGCGCGCTCGGAGGGCTGGCGTTTCGTATAGAACAGATAGGCATAGGCGTAGCGCCCCGCCTGCAGATAGGCATCGAGCGCCTGATCGCTCATCTGGGTGTCGCGGGTGCTGCGATCCGCGCGGATGGCCAGGCCGAGCCATAGCTCGGACAAGGCGGAGAGCCGCTGTTCGTCGTCCAGGCCCGGCGAATGCAGCACGGTCTCCACACAGGCCGGAAAGGCCTTCTCGCAATCCTTCGCCGTCAGCGCCACCACGTTGAGCGACTGCACGCTCTGGTCGCTGAGCCGCCCGGTGCTGATCACATCGCCGCGCTGCTCGCTGACCGAGTCGTGGGCGTTGACGTGGCTGACGCCGACCATGGCGCAGGCGTTGAGGCACAGCAGGGCCGCCAGCAGGGCGCAGCGCGCGTACAAGGCATGGCTTAGGTGTTTCATCCATCAAGGCCCTGGGGTGCCTCGGAACAAGGCACGAAGGGGTGGATTTTGTCACATCAAAGTGGCGAATCAGCGCGATCGCCGCTGCGCGCTACGCCTGGGCAGGGCCGAAATATTCCGGCAGGCGCACGGGCGGCAGGGCTTCGGCCTGTGCCATCCATGCCCGCAGCGCCGGCCGCTGCAGTAATGCATCCATCCACGCCGCCACCTGTTTCCAGTGCGCCGGCACGTCCACGTGGCTGAAAATGCGCATGACCGTAGGCACGAAAGCCAGATCGGCCAAGGACAGCGCACCCATCAGGAACGGACCGCCGGAGCGGCCGAGTTGATCGCCCCATACCGCAAGCAGGCGCTCGGCGCCGGCCTGCTCCGCTTCTGTCGGCTTGCGCTTGTCTTTATAGAACGCGCTTTCGAACGACAGCGCCGGGCAGATCCGCCCCACGTCGCTGTGCTGCCAGGCGAGCAGCGAACGGGCGACCGCCCTCGCCTTTGCATCGGCAGGCAACAGCCGGCCACCACCGAGTTCGTTCGCATACTCCATGATGGCCAGGGAATCGAAGATCACCGTATCGCCATCGACCAGTGCCGGCACCGCCGCGGTCGGAGATACACGGCCCACACGCGCCAAGGCGTCGCGCCTGGCCGGCTGGCGCAGATCGATATCTTCTTCGTCGAAAGCGAGACCGGCTTCCTTGAGCGCAAGCCAGGCCCGCAGCGACCAGCTCGATGCGTTCTTCGTGCCGCAATAGAACAGCAAGGCGGATCTCCTGGCCGGATAATCAGCGGATTATCGGCCCGGCCAGGGCGTCTGCGTCAATCAATCGATCGATCGTGACTTGCAATGCGGCGTCCGGTGGCGGCGGCTGGATCACTCGCCTCGAAGCGAGCGGGGCCTCAGAGGACGCCCGCTCTCATCGGCCTTGGTTATCGGCGCATCACGTCCCAGGCAGCGGCGGCAGGATCGCCTCGGCCCGCTCGCGCTGCGTGACCAGCGTCCAGATCTCCTGCGCGATATCGTCCGGATCCATGGTCGGCAACGCCGCGTCGAGCTTCACTCCCTGCGCCTCCAGCGCGAGCTGGCCCGCCGAGCGAGCGATCAGCGCGCCGATGCTCACCGAGCCGGCGTAGATACCCTGCGCCTTCGCTTCGGCGTTGAGGATCAGCGCGTAGTTGCGCGCCGCCGCCATCACCGGACCGATCGCCGCGAATCCCGGCACCGGCGCCACCGCCGAGAGGCCGCCGACAATGACGAATGCGCCATCGCCACGCTGCAGTTGGCCTGGAAGTGCGGCGCGCGCCACCTCGATCGGCGCATAAAGAAAAAGATCCATCGCGACGCGCAGATTCGCCGCACCCACCTGCGCTGCGGGAACAAAATCGAACATCGACGGCACCGGCGCGTAGACGGCGACGTCGATCGCCCCGAAGCGCTGCTCGATGGCCTGGACCAGCGCGGGAATACCTTCGAGCTTGCCCAGATCGGCGGGAAACGCCGCCGCTTCGATGCCGGCGGCGGCCAGCTCCGCCACTCGCTCCTGCAACGGCTCGGCCCGGCGCGCCACCAGGGCCACCCGGTAGCCTTCACGTCCGAACCGGGCCGCCAGCGAGGCGCCAAGGCCCGGACCGGCGCCAAAGATGGCGATAGTCTTCTTGTAAGTCATTGAATAAGCCTTAGGGATAGAATGGGAACCAGGTAACTAATGATTCGTGAGTTACCGAACCACACCAGGGATGGTATGGACGCCATTCGCGGTCCCACAAGAAGGCACACGCATGTCACCGACGCACATCGAACTCACCGAGACAGCCAAACCGACCATCGACAACTGCCGCGCGACACGCGAAATCCTCGATCGCATCGCGGACAAATGGACGCTGTTCGTCATCGCCATGCTTCGCGACGGGCCGCGGCGGTTCAATGAACTGAAGCGCGATGTGGAAGGGATTTCGCAGCGGATGCTGACGCTGACGCTGCGGACGCTGGAGCGGGACGGATTGGTGACCCGCACGATGTATCCGACGATTCCGCCGCGGGTGGATTACGAGCTGACCGAGGTGGCGAAGGGCTTGCTCGGGCCTGTCACGGGCCTGGTCATGTGGGCCGAGGCGAACAAGGAAGTTATTGAAGAGTCGCGCAGGCGATTTGACGAAGAGAGCGAAGCGAACAAGGACTCCATTCAAAGGGCGTTTTACAAAGCGCGATAACACCGGCCTCCTGCAGCCAAGCCCTATCGCGCTTAGTCCCTCTCGGCTTCGCCGGTAACGACAGCAGCCTTTCAGGCGCGGGGCTGGCCGAACCATTGCATCAAAGCCGCGGCAGCCTTATCGGCATCCGGGGCACTTTCGCTAAGCCAGGCGACAAAGCCATCCGGCCGGACAAGTACGGAGCGCAAACCCATGCTGTCCTTCACTTCGCTTGCGACATAAGCGACAGCGCCTTCCCAGCGACTTGCCACGGTCCGCAGTGGCGCATCGGGACCGAAATCCAGGATCAGCGCCTGCCCCGTCTTGAGATGTTCACCGAGCCTCGTTCCGTCGCCCAGCTCGAAGTCCGGCGCGCTGTGCCCGACCAGCGGATGGCTGTCGCCGAGGTCGTAGCGCAGCGCAACGCCCCATACGCGTTCGGCGAAATAGGTCGAGCCATCGCGGGTATCCATAAGGTCGCGAATGATCGCTTCGAGCGCGCGCGAACTTGCGCTGGGCCGCATCAGCGCCACCTGTGCGCGTGACCAGTCGAGCACCTGGGCGCCGATCGGCTGCCGCTCGCTCGCGTAAGTGTCGAGCAGGCCATCGGGTGCGTCGCCGCGGATGGTGGAGGCGAGCTTCCACCCCAGGTTCATCGCATCGCCCAAGCCGAGATTGAGCCCCTGCCCGCCCAGCGGCGAATGGATATGCGCGGCATCGCCGGCAAGCAGCACGCGGCCGTTGCGGTAGGCCGTCGCCTGGTTGGCGCGGTCGGTCCAGGTCGTGGCGAGCCGCAAGGCCGCCACGGTGATGTCAACGCCGGTGACATGGCGCAGCACGCGTTGCACATGTTCGGGCGTGATCGGCTGAGTGCGGTGAAATGCTCCTCCGTCGAAATCGACCATGGCGATAGTGCCGGGTGGCGTGTAGGTGTACATGCCCGTCGCCGTGTAATGGCGACCAGGTTGAAGCTGTTCGGGTTCGGCCAGCTCGACTTCGATGGAGTAGCCGGTGAATTCGGGATCGGTGCCGGCGAACTGAAAGCCGCCTGCTTTGCGGACCGTGCTGCGGCCACCATCGCAGCCGACCAGCCAGCGCCCCTGGAACGTGCCAGTCCCCGCGCGAATGGTCACGCCCTCGCCTGACTGTTCGAAGCCTTCGACACCGACGCCGCGCCTGATCTCCGCACCCATCGCCACGGCACGCGCGGCCAGGGCGATTTCGAGAGATTCCATGTCGACCATCATGTTGGTGCCAGCCGGACCCGGCAGGCGATACGGCCACTTCGAGCTGTCGATCTTGTCCTGGTAGAACTGGATGCCGGCAAAGTGCCCGCCCGGCCGGCGCGGCTGGCCCACCCAATGCGCGGCAGCCGTTTTATTCGAGCCATCCTTGGAAAGCTGCAGCGCCGGAATCTCTTCGAGCAGCCCGCGGCGGTAGAACGCTTCGATGGTGGGTGCCGACAAGCCACGCATGCCGAACGGCAGGCGCTTCAACGGGGAGCGCGGGTCCTCGGCCTGTTCCAGCACCAGCACGGAGAGATTTGCGAGGCGCAGCTCGCAGGCGAGAAACAGGCCGACGGGGCCTGCTCCGGCGATGACGACGTCGTAGATCAAGGCGATTTCCTTAGGAGATGCCAGGCGCTTCGGGGGTGCCAATCACCCCCGGCAAAATGTTACACTGAGTGTAAGTTTTGCGGATCGAGCACCGGCATGTCAAATCAGCCCAGTCTCCGGGACAGCAAGAAAGCAGCCACGCGCCTGATGATTTCAAACGTGGCCACGCGCCTTTTCGTCGAACGCGGCTTCGAGAACGTGTCGGTGGACGAGATCGCGCGCGAGGCCGATGTCTCCAGAAAGACCGTGTTCAATTACTTCCCGCGCAAGGAAGACATGGTCTTCGACCGCGAGGACGAAAGCCGCGACCTGGTACGCCAGGCGCTGGCCGCGCGAGGCGATCAGCCGCCCGTCCTGGTCTTCCAGGCACTGATGCGCGCGCTGGTGGACGAGCAGCACCCGATGTTCCGCATCAACAAGCGGCCGATCCGGTTCTGGAGCACGGTCGCGGACAGCCCGGCGCTCTCCATGCGCGCCCGCGAGCTGCAAGGAAGCCTGGCCGATGATCTGGCGGGCATGCTGGCCGATGCGGTCGGACAGCCGCAGACCGATCCGGAGGCACGCCTGGCGGCGGCCATGCTGATCGGCACGCTGGTGGTGGCCTATGGCGAAGCGCTGCGTGCGTTCCGGGCGAAGCGGAAAGCCGGGGAAGCATTGAAGGACGTGATGGAACGCGGCTTTATCGGCGTCAATGCCGCGCTCGCTGGAACAGCGTACGTCGAAGTGGAAACGTCCTCCAAGCCGACCCGCCGCAAAGCCTCGGCCTAGAGGCCGGGGCTTGCCTAAGGCTCGCCCCAACCTGTGTCGGCGGCAGCTACAGCTGCGTAAGCGTCGTCGCGTTGAACTTCACGCCCAGGTTGCTCTCGAGATTGCCGATGGCAAACTCCAGCACGCTGAACAACCTGGCCCGATCCGCCGCATTGCTGATATCCAGCGTCGCCGTACCCGTCACACCCGCCTGGCCCAGCGCCGTATTGAACGCCGCCTGCGCCTGCGCCGCCGAGATATAGCTAGACGAGGTACCGGCCTGGTTCGCATACGCCAAGGTCTGGAACACGCTCGAGAACACGCTGCCTAGTGTGCTCGCACTGACATACACATGATTGGCGGGCGTCACCAAAGTAGTGGCGCTCGTAGTCGGGATCGGCTTGTCGTATAGCTGATCCAGGTAATAACGCACCTGATAGGGATACTGCCGATACGTATCCTGCACGCCCCAGATCGAACTGTACGCATCCACCGAAGCCACGGTCGCCGGTGTGGCGGTCGCGCCAAGACGGCTATAGCTGCCCACCAGGCCGCCGTAATAACCCTGGTTGTAGGCCACATTCAACAGCACGTCGAAGAAGCTGTTCGGCAGCGTCTTGAAGTTGGCCAGCGCATTATTGAATGCCGGCTGCCACGGCGTGACCCAGCCATCCGGACCGGTGCCGGTCACGATCAGCGCCACGAAATCGTTGTAATGAAAATAAGCCGTCAACATCGGCCCGTAGTACTTGTTATTGAACGAAGCGGGTGTCGGCTTGGTGTACTGCGTGGCCGCCGTGGCCATGGTGTAGCCGATATTCTTCTGGATCGCGATGTAGTTGATCAGCGAATGGCCGGCCGGCGCATAGCTGCCGGACACCATGTCGGCCGCATAGTTGTTGATCTGGTACGGGCCACCCTGCCCGACACCCATCACCGCCTGCTGATCGGGCGACGGATCGATCAGCGGACCGGTGCCGACATAATCCTGCGTCGCGATATTTTCCTGCAGCAGCTGCGCCAGCACCGAGCCGTAGACGTAGTCCTTGTTGAACTGCAGGCCGGGGTAGTACTCCTGCACGAGATGGCCGTACATCACGCCGGCGATAAGGTTGGACACGATCAGGTCGGTGTAATTGTCGCCGGTAAGGACCAGCTGATCCTGGGCGTTACCCACGCCGAGCAGCAGATGGAAATTGATCGTTCCGGACGTGCTGCCGGTCGGGGGCGGCGGCGGCGGTGGCGGTGGCGGCGGAGTCGTCGAGCCACCGCAGCTGGCGACAACCGTCCAGGGCTGCCCGCTGCCGGAAGGCCCGCTGTGGGCGGCGGGATCATCGCCGCGCGTCCACCAGTTGGCGCTGTAGTTGACGCCGTTCTCGCTCGCCTTGTCGCCGCCGACATAGATGGTCGACGCGTTCCAGGCAGTCGAGCAAGCCGGTTGCGATTGGGCATGGACGGCGGCAGACGCCACGGCGATGGTCGCCGTGGCGAGCACGCGCAGGCTTAAGTTGGACCACTTCGCCAGATGCTGTTTCCGAGGCATGGGAGTGTCTCCGTGTGAAGACGGCTGATGGGCGGTGCTGGACACCGGGATGTATGACAACGATCCCCCTTTATCCGCCATCGGCGCACGACCGCACGCATCCACGACGCCAAAAGCGTGCGTGAAGAACAGGTATAAATACGGAATACCCCGTGTGCCGAACAACGATGACAACGTTGTCTATCGTCGCGCCCTTATCGCGCCAGCGACCGTGATGCGGATCGCAAAGGCAGGACGACATCACCCGACCCGGCGCGCACTTCGCGCAGCCGGTTTATCGGATCCCGCTTTTAAAAAAACCCCTCCCCCACCCAGGAGAGGGGCCCCGGGCCATTACCACCGCATGCGGAAGCCCAACGTCCCGTTGAGCGCATGCGAATCCCCGAAATGCTTCAACCCGGTCGATGCCTGCACCTCGCCATAGATCGAGTAGCGTCCGTCCGCCCAATCCAGCGAGCTGCCGATGCCGAAGCCGCCCCACAGGCGTTCGTTGCGCGTGGTGAAGTCGGTGCCGGCCACATTGACGCGGGCATCGCCGCCGAAGTTGCGATACAGATTGGCGATGGCGTAGACGTGCGTGGCCACCGAACCCGACTCGCCCTGACGCGCGCTGCGGTAGTCGGCCATCACGCCCGCACGCGCCGTGGTCGTCGTGCCCTTCTGCTGCTCCACGTGCGCGCCGAATGCATCGTTGAAGCTGTCGAAGCTGGCCTTGCCATAGGTCAACTGCGCCTGCGGGATCAGCGACCACTGGTCGCCCAGGCGGAAACGCCGCCCGCCTTCCACGCCCACCGCATAAGCGCTGCCCTTGTTGCCGTCTTCCAGCAGCTGCGCCAGCGTGGTGGAACGCAGATCGGTATCGAGGCTCGACCAGCGCGCCTGGCCATCGATGTAGTAGCCGTTCTCGCCATACCAGGTCAGCGTGGCGCCGATGCCATAGCTGCTGGTCTTCAGCCGACCCTGGCCATACACCGAGCTCGCATTGGACTGATAGCGGCCGTACTGCAAGGTCGCGCCGCCCACCAGCTTGCCGCTCTCGCTGTCGCTCAGCGTGGTGTCGATGCCCGCTTCGGCCTTCCAGGTGGACAGGTCATAACGCGTGGCGCTGGTGCTGGTCTCGGGCTTGAAGCTCTGGTCGCCACCCTGGACGCGCATCCACAAGCCTTCGCCGGGCTTCATATTGTCCTCGGCCTGGACGCCGGTCCACAGGCGGTCGCCGGTGCGCTGGAACAGCGTTCCAAGCGTATTGACCTGCTGCAGGATGCCGGCATACGCCTCGTACAGCGGCACGCCAGGCTGATACAGCGGCTGCGGATCGCCACCGTCGCCTGGGCCGGTCGGACCGGTGGAGCCGTTGAGCAGGGCCGAACGCAGATACCAGTCGCCGTCGTTCGCGCTGGTGGCGCCCTGGTACAGGCGATACGCATACGCACCGGCGACCACGGCCTGCTGGCCCTGGAACACGTAGTCGCCCTGCAAAGCGAACGTGCCGCTGGACGTACCCTGCACATCGATCAGCTTGATGCCCTGCGTGGTCTGCGCACCGGCGCCGCCCACATTGTTGACGCGCACCGTGGTGTTACCGGAGGTGTTGCCGGCAACCACCAGCTTGTCCGTGGCGGAGCCGTCATCGCCAAGCGCGGTGTTGAACAGCAACGTACCGCCCTGCCCGGCGTAATCGCCCTGCACCGTCAGCGTGCTGCCCGGCGCGGCGCCGAAGTGCACGGTACCGGCATTGTTCAACGCGGCCACACGCTGCGCATGGCCGGCCAGATCCAAGGTGGCATTGGCCTGCACGGTATACGCGGAGGAAGCATTGAACGCATTGTCCACCGCAGCGGCCAGCGTGCCTGCCGCCACCGTGGTGGCGCCGGCGTAGTTCGACGTGCCGCCCAGCACCAGCGTGCCGCTGCCGGCCTTGGTCAGGCTGCCGGTGCCGCCGATGCCGTTGTTGAACTGAAGCGTGGTGCCATCGTCCGCATTGATCGTGGCCGCGCCGCCCAGGCCCACCGTGCGGCTGCTCAGGATATTGCCGGTGGTATGCAGCGTGCCGTCGTCGATCGAAAGATTGCCCGACGAGGTGCCCAGGTTGCCGTCGGCCGCCACCTGCAGCGTGCCGGCATGCACGGTGGTGCCGCCGGAGTAGGTATTGACGCCGGTCAGCACCAGGGTGCCGAGATCGTCCTTCACCAGCATGCCGGTGCCGGTCAGCGCGGAATCGATCGTCGCCGTCATGCCCGCACCCGCCGCGGTGCCATCGCCCACGCGGATGGTGGCGGCGCCGCCTGCCAGCGCCACCGCACCACCGGTCACGCGATAACCATCGGTCTGGAACTGCAATCCCGACGCGCTGACCTGGCCATTGGCGTTGTCCACCGTCACCGTGCCGGCGGTACCGCCGAACACCGCGAACGCGCCATTGGTGTACGGCGCATTGAGCGCGCCGCTGGCGTCGGTCCAGTAGTCGTTGTCGGCCAGGCGCCAGGTGCCGGTGCCGCCGGCGATGGCGCCGTCATTGGCGTGGCCAGGGCCGTCCCAGAAGCTCAGCGTCAGGCCGGCGCTGTTCACCAGGTTGACCTGATGGGCGATCGAGGTCTGCACGAAGGCGTCGGTGCCTGGCACCGTGCCCAGCGCGAGGCCGTTGTCGGTAAGCGCACCGTCGTAGCTGAAGAGACGATACACACCCGCGCCGAAGCTGCCGCCGGCCGTGGCGGTCACATCGAGCGAGCCGTCCAGGCTGAGGTTGCCATGCACCACGGTCAGATCGTTGAGCGCGCCACCCGATGTGCCGGCCTGGCCAAGCTGATAAGCAAGCTTGCTGTTGGCGCCCAGCGCGAGACTGCCGTTGATGGTGAGCGTGCCGGCGGCGCCGGCATCACCCGGACTGAGCGTGGCGCCATCGGCCACCGTCACGTCGCCGCCGATGGTGCCCGCACCGCCGAGCGTGGCGCCGCTCTGCACCGCGGTAGCGCCGGTAGCGGCGGACTGATCGCCGTTCACCAGCAGCGTGCCGGACTGCACCGTGGTGGTTCCGGTGTAAGTGTTCGCAGCGCTCAGCACCGTCGTGCCGCTGCCCTTCTGCACCAGCGCACCGGTGCCGGAAACGAGAGCACCGAACGCGTAGCTGTCGGAGCGGTTGAATGCCAACGTACCGTTGTCGACCACATCGCCCAGGATCGAGCCGGCGGTGCCGCCCTCGCCCAACTGCAGCGTGCCAGCGCTGATGGTGGTACCGCCGGTGTAGGCGTTGGCGCCCGCCAGCACCAGGGTGCCGAGATCGGACTTGGTCATGCCGCCGGTACCGCTGAGCACGGAGGCAATGGTCGCGGTCATGCCCGCGCCGGCCGTGGTGCCGTCGCCGACGCGGATGATGGTCGGCGACACGCCCAGTCCGATGCCGTCGCCCTGCACGCGATAACCGTCCACCGCGAACTGCATGCCGCCGCTGTTCACCGCGCCGAGGCTGCCGTCCACGGTGACCGTGCCGCCGGTGCCGCTGAAGATGGCGAACGAGTTGTCCAGGTACGACGCGTTGATGCTGCCGTCGGTCACCGTCCAGTTGTCATTGCCGGCGTTGTTCTGCCACACGCCATCGCCGCCCTGCACCTGGCCGTCGCCGCGCGCGCCGTTGCCGTCCCAGAAGTTGACGTTGAGGCCGGCGGTGTTGACCAGGTTCACCTGGTGCGCGATCGAGGTCTGCAGGAAGTAGTTCGGCGTCGGCACGGCGCCGATAACCATGCCGTTGTCGATCAGCGCGCCGCCGTAGCCGATGACGCGGTAGATGCCCGGATCGAAATTGCCGCCCGAGGACACCGCGACATTGAGCGAGCCGTCCAGCGTCAGGTCGCCATTGACCTGCACCAGATCGTTGAGCGGACCGCCCACCACGTTGGCCTGGCCCAGGCTGACGTTGAGGTTGGTGGCATCGCTCATCCCCAGGCTGCCCTTGATGGTGAGCGTGCCCGGCGCATTGCCCACATCGCCCGGGCTCAGCATGGCGCCATCGGCCAGCGTCACATCGCCGCCGATGATGCCCTTGCCGCCCAGCGTGCCGCCCGCATCCACCGAGGTGGCGCCCTGCGCAAGACCCTGGTCGCCGTTGACGAACAGGCCGCCCGCGCGCACGGCCGTGGTGCCGCTGTAGCTGTTGTTGCCGCTCAGCACGGTGGTGCCGCTGCCCTGCTGCTCCACGGCGCCCGTGCCGGAGATCAGGCCGGCCAGCGCGAACGTGTCGGAGCGGTTGAACACGAGCGCGCCATTGTTGGCGATGGCGCCGACGATGGAACCGCTGGCCCCGCCGTTGCCGAGCTGGAGTACGCCGCCGGCGATGGTGGTGCCGCCGGCATACGTACTGTTGCCGGTGAGCACCAGCGCACCGCCGTCGATCTTGTTCAAGGCACCCGCGCCGGCGAGCGTGCCGGTCAAGGTCAGATCGGCGACGGTATCGAAGGTGCCGCCACCGCTGCCCAAGGTGATGTTGCGGCCGGAGGTGAAGGCGCTGGCGTTGCGCAAGGTACCGGTGTTCAAGGACAGCGCACCGCTCGCGTTGCCGAGATTGGCGTCGCTGCTGGCGACGACGGTGCCGCCGTTGATGGCCGTGCCGCCGGCATAGGTGTTGGTGCCGGCGAGATAAAGCATGCCGGTGCCGATCTTGGTCAGAGCACCGGCGCCGCCGATGGCCCCATTGATGATCAGGTTGCCCTGCGTATCGAACGTCGCGCCACCCTGGTTGATGGTGACGTTGCGCACTGTGGCGAAATTCCCGGTATTGCGCAGCGTACCGCCGTCGAAGCTGATCGCACTGGTGTTCGCACCGAGGCCGGCATTGCTTCCTATCTGGAGCACGCCACCATTGATCGCGGTGCCGCCGGTGTACGTATTGGCACCGGTGAGCACCAGCGTGCCGAGATCCTGCTTGACCAGCTGCCCGCTGCCGCCCAGCACGGCGCCGATGGTCGCCGTCATGTTCGCGCCCGCGGCGGTGCCGTCGCCGACACGGACAATGTCCTGCCCGCCGGCAAGCGTGATCGCGTCGCCGCCGACGGTATAGCCGTTCACCGCGAACTGCATGCCGGCGCTGGTGACCGCGCCAAGCGTGTCGTCCACCGTCACCGTGCCTGGCGTGCCCATGAAGATGCCGAACTGGTTATCCGCGTACGGCGCGTTCACCTGGCCGGTCTGGTCGGTCCAGTTGCTGTTGCCCGCATTGTTCTGCCAGACGCCGGTGCCGCCATCGACGGTGTTGTTGGCGTGTCCGTTCGGCCCGTCCCAGAAGTTCAGCGCAAGGCCGCCGGTGCTGAGCAGGTTCACTTGGTGCGCGACCGAGGTCTGCACCTGATAGGTGCCCGAAGGCGTGGTGCCCAGCGCGAGGCCGTTGTCGGTAAGCGCGCCGTCGTAGCTGATGATGCGGTACAGGCCCGGGCCGAAGCTTCCGCCCGGCGTGGCGCTGACGTTGAGCGTGCCGTCCAGCGACAGATTGCCGTGCACCACGGTCAGATCGTTAAGTGCACCGCCGACCACGTTGGGCTGGCCGAACTGGTAGTTCATGCTGGCGCCCGCATTCAGCGCCAGGCTGCCGTTGACCGTAAGCGTGCCTGCCGCGCCGGCATCGCCCGGACTGAACGCGCCGCCATTGGCCACCGCCACATCGCCGCCGATGATGCCGGTGCCGCCCAGCGTGCCGCCGCTCTGCACGGTGGTGGTGCCGGTGGCGCCGGACTGGTCGCCGTCGACCAGCAAGGTGCCGACCTGCACCGTCGTCGCACCCTTGTAGGTATTGGCCAGATTGAGCACGGTGGTGCCGCTGCCAAGCTGGCTCAAGCCGCCGGTGCCGGAGACCAGGCCGCCGAACGTATACATGTCCGAACGGTTGAATGCCAGCGTGCCGTTGTCGACCACGTTGCCGAGAATGCTGCCGTTCGCGCCGCCGTTGCCGAGCTGCAGCGTACCGGCTGTGATGGTGGTACCGCCGGTATAGGTATTGGCGGCCGTCAGCACTGTGGTGCCGGTGCCCTGCTGCACCACACTGCCCGCGCCGGAAATGGTGCCGGGGACCGTCGAGGTGTCGGAACGGTCGAACGCCAGCGTACCCGCCGCCACGATGACATTGGCGCTGCTGATCGAGCCGGTGGTGCCGCCCGCACCCAGCTGCAGAATGCCGCCGTTGATGACGGTGTTGCCGGTGTAAGTGTTGGTGCCGGTGAGCGCCCAGGTGCCCGCATCGTTCTTCGCCACCGTGGTGACGCCGCCGCTGCCGTCGATGATGCTGCCGCCCATCACGTTGAGGCCGGTATTGGTGCCGCCCAGGCCCAGCGTGCGGTTGCCGTTGCCGGCATAGGCGGCCGAACCGGTATTGGCGAACACGATCGCGCCGGTGCCGGACGACTCGATCACGCTCGAGCCGGTGGACAGCGTGAACAGGCGGTCGGTGGTGTCGCCCGCACCGGTGTAGCGCAGCGTGGCGCCGCTGCCGATCACCAGATTGGCGGCGGCATTGGAGGACTGGCCGAGGCTGCTCACCTGGCCGCCGTTGGCGAGTTTGTCCACGCCAAGCACGCCGCCGATGATGGTGGTGACGCCGGTATAGGTGCTGGCCGGATTGCGCAGGATCCAGGTACCGGTGCCGGTCTTGCGCACCGAGGTCTTGCCCGTGCCGTTGTCGGCGAGCTGCAGGGCCATGCCGTTGTTGTCGGTGCTGGTGCCGGTCAGCGTGACGGTCTGTGCGGTGTTGGGGGTGCTGAAGGCGAGCGCGCCGGTGTTGGTGAACTGCACTGCGCCGGTGCCGGATGCATCCAGCGCGCTGCTGGCGGATGCGCCCAGGGTCAGCAGGCGATTGGTGCTGTCGCCGGTGCCGGCGTATATCAGCGTGCCGCCGTTGAGCACGAGATTGCCGGCGCCGTTGCCGGATGCGCCGATGGAACTGGCGGCGCCGCCGTCGGCAAGCTTGGCCACCTGCAGGTAACCGGCGTTGATCGTATTGGTGCCGGTGTAGGTGCTGGAGCTGCCGGACAGGTACTCGTAGCCGCCGCCGTTCTTGACCAGGCTGCCGGTGCCGCTGATCACGCCGGCGTAGTTGGCGGCCGCCGCGTTGCTGGGACCGGTGGTGACGGTGAGCGTGGCGCTGCCCAGGTCGAGATTGCCGCCGGCCGCGCCGCCGCCATAGAAATAGCTGACGCTGGTGTTGAAATTATTCAGATCGACCGAGGTACCGGCGCTGTTGTCGATCGCCAGATAGCCGGTGCTGAAAGCATTGGTCGTGCCCGCGCGCAAAGTGCCGCCGCGGTTGTAGGTGCCGCCGGTATAGGTATTGGCACCGCTCAGCACCAGCGTGCCCGGGCCCTGCTTCTGGAACTGCCCGCCGCCCTGGATGACGCCGCTCACGCCCAGCGTAGTGGCCGCATTGCTGATATTGAGCGCACCGTTGCCGATGAGCTGGATGCCGCGGTCGATATTCACGTTCGCACCGGTGTAGATCACCGCACCGGTGTTGAGCGCGAGATTGGCCGGCGCGCTGCTGGACGCGCCGATACCGCTGGCCTGGCCGCCGTTGGCCAGGCAATCGGTGATGAGCGTGGCGGAGTTGAGCGCGGTCGGGCCCGTATAGCTATTGCCGCAGCCGGTCATGGTCTGCGTGGAGCTGTTCGCCTGGACGCCGCCCGTGCCGCTGATGGCGCCGCTGAAGCTGCCGGTGTTGTTGATCTGCAGCGTGCCGGTGCCGAGCGTGACATTGCCCGCGCCCCACAAGCCGCCGACCCATACCCGGTTGCCGGCCAGATCCGCGGTCGCTCCGGCATTGACCGTCAGGCGGCCTGCGCCCGCGCCGGTGGCGATGCCGCCGAAGGCCTGATTGGACCCGGCACGCAGGATGCCCGCGTTGACCGTCGTGCCGCCGCTGTAGGTATTGGTGCCGGACAGCACCAGCGTGCCGGCGCCGTCCTTGGTCATGGTGCCGGTACCGATCGCCGTGCCGCTGTCGGTAAGCGTGGTGGCCGCCTGCGCAACGTCGATGCGGCCGGCGCCGCCAGCCAGCGTAAAGCCGCGGTCGGTCGATACGCTGCCGCCGGTGTATTGCAGGCCGCCGCCATTCTGCAGCACCAGGTTGGCCGAATCGCTGGTGCCCGCGCCGATGCCGCTCGCGGTGCCGCCGTCGGCGAGCGTGCCGACCGAAAGCGTGCCGTTGCCGACGGTGACGATGCCGACGAAATCGTTCGCCGCGTTCGACAGCGTCAAGGTGCCGGTGCCGGTCTTGTTGAAGCCCGCATCGTCGGGACTGGTGACCACGCCGCCGAACGCGAGGTTGGCGCTGCCGTCCACCTGGATGTTCCGCGCCGGACCGCCGTTGACCAGGGTCAAGCCGCGATCGCTGCTGGCGGTGGCGCCGGTATAGCGCAGCGTGCCGTTCTCCAGCACCAGGTTGGATGAGACATTGCCCGAGGCGCCGATCGAACTCGCCACGCCGCCATTGGCGATGCTGTTGATCAGCAAGGTGCCGCCGCTGACCGTGGTCGCGCCGGTGTAGGTATTGCTGCCGCTGAGCGCCACCGTACCGGTGCCCGAGCCGCCGGAGATAAAACTCGTGGCGCCGCCGTTATCGACGACGGTGGAAACGATATTGAACGTGCCGCCGCCGTTCTGCAGCACGCCCAGCGGACTGCCGGCGGCGCCGCCGGTCAGCGAGCCGCCCTGGATGGTTTGCGTGGCACCGCCTACGGAAGGCGAGACGATGATGCTGCCGTCCACGCTCAGCGTATTGGCGGCGCCTACGTTGACGGTCGAATTCGCCGCCGCGGTGACCTTCAATCCGCCCAGCGCGACATTGCCGTTCACCGTGCCGAAGTACGGCGTGTTGGCATTGCCGCCTTCGTCGCTGACGATGTCGCCATTGAGCCACTGGCTGGCATCGTCCTTATTGGCGTACGAAGTAAAGGCGGTGATCACCCCGCCGCTTACTTGCGCATAGTCCTTGCCGTTGACCGTCGCCCAGCCGCCGAGCGCGCCATCCGCATGCGTGGTGGTGATGCTGGTGCCGGTATTGAAACCGAAATCGAGCAGGCCACCGCTGCGGTTGATCGCGCCCAGGCCCACCGTCAGCGTGCCTCCGGTGCCGGCCGTCGCATTGATGCGATTGCTGCCGGCAGTGACGTTCAAGCCGTTGAAGACCTGGCTGTTGGAACCGGTGCCGCCCTTCACCGACAGCGTGCCGCCGGCCAGGTTGAGCGTCGAACTGCCGCTGATGATATTGCTGGGCGGCCCGGCGGTGAAATCCAGCGCCAGCGTGCCGCCGCCGATGGTAGTGGCGCCGCTGTAGGTAGTGGCGCCGGTGAGCGTCTGCGTGCCCGCGCCAAGCTTGGTCAGGCCGCCGGCACCGGCAATGACGCCGCTATAGCTGGTGCTGCCCGATGCGGCATTGAGGGTGAGTCCGCCGCTGCCGAGCTGCACTATGCCGCCGGTGCCGGCCAGCGACGGCGCGCTGATGGCCAGGTTGTTGAGATCCAGCGTGCCGCCGTTGACGATCAGGCCCTTCGAATTGCCGAACGCATCGGCGTTGCCCGCGGTAAGCGTGCCGCCCTGCACGGTGGTAGTACCGGCATAAGTGTTGGCACCGCTGAGCAGCCAGTTGCCGCTGCCGTTCATCACGATATTGCCGGTGCTGGAGATCACGCCGCTCAGCGTGTTGGTGCCCGCATAGCTGCCGCCCAGGGTCAGCGTGTCCGTGCCGCCGGCAACGAAACTGACCTGGCCGGTAAGCGAGAGCGCGCCCGTGCTGCTGTCATTGGCGATGGTATTGATGCCGTCGGATGCGATCGTGCGGTTCGACGACGCGCCCGCGCCGACGTAACGCACCGTGCCGTTCTGCAAGGTGAGATTGCCGGCCGTGCCGGTGCCGAACGAGCTGGCGGTGCCGGTGTCCGCCAGTACGGGCGCCACTACAGTGATGGTGCTGACGGTGGTGGCGCCGGTATAGGTGTTGGATCCGCCCAGGGCGATTGTGTGGCCGGCGCCGCCGATGTAGGCGACCGTGCGGTCCGAGGTGCTGCTGATCGTACCCAGCAGTTGCATGTCGCCGGATACGGCCTGGAAGCTGTGGCCGAGCAGCCACGAGTTGGTCAAGGCGATACTGCCGGTCAGGGTCAGCGTGCCGGTGCCGATATTGCGCAGTGCCGTGCCGCCGCTCGACGTATTGACGAAGCGCCAGTCGCGGTTGGAGACGTTGCCGGCGCCACTGTAGTTCAGCGTACCGCCGAGACCGCCGCCAGCCTGCACCACGATCAGGCCATTGGCGGCCGTGGTCGGTGCGCCGAGCGCGCTCGCCTCGGCGATATTGCCGATAGAGGTGAAGCCATACGTGCCGCCGGTATAGAAGCTCGTCACGCCGTCGTAAGTGCTGGCCGCGTTCGCCATGACGACGCCGCTGGCCGCATTCACATTGCCGGTGCCGGTGAAACGGGCGTAACCGACGCCAGCGCCCGACAGCAGAATCGCGCCGCCGGTCAGCGTGACCACGCGGGTGGACGCAAGCTGGCCGGTGGCGGACAGTCCGGCGCCGGCCGCCATCGTGATGCCGTTGCTTGCCGCGCCGAGTGCACCGTCGCTGGTGACGGCGATCGAGCCGCCATTGAGCGTGATGCCGCCGCTGAAGGTGTTGGCGCCGTTGAGCGCGAGCGCGCCGCTCCCGGTCTTGGTCAGCCCCGCGGTGCCTGCGATCACCGAATTGATCGTGGCGCTGCCGGCGATGGTCGGCGTGGTGCCGGCCAGGGTGAGCGTGCTGCCGGCTAGCGTGTAGCCGACCGTATTGAATGTCAGCGTGTTTGCGGTAATCGGCGTCTTCAGCGTCACAGTGCCGGCGGTGCCGGCGAAGATCGCGTTGTCGATCGCCACGTTGTTCCAGGTATAGAACGGCCCCGCCACGCCATCATTGGCGGCGTTCCAATACTGCGAGACCAGATCCCAATCACCGGTGCCGCCACTGCCGGCCGAGCCGCCATTGACGTCCCAGTAGCGGTCGACCGCGAGCGCCTGCGGCGCATACAAGGCGCCGAGCGCGGCGAGCACGCCCAGCCGCAGCGTCCACGCACCGATAGCGGAGCCCGCTGAAAGTTGGCGCGCATCCGCACCCGAAGCGCCGGAACGGCCGCGTCCCTTGCCATGCTTGCCGGTCAGTTCGGAAGCGACGACCCAGGCGTTCAAGACCCGCGACCAGACGATGCGGAATACACGATTCATTGGTTTTTCCCCTGTAAGGAACAAGCGGGTGCGGCGGCGGCCCGCGGCCACCGGCGATCGAGAAGGAGTGTGCGTGGCGGTTGCCGGCGGCGGCCGGCTCAGGTGCGCGGCGGCGGACGTGCCTGATGGACGCGACTCAATGCGAGCGGCGCGAAGCGGCGTTGCGCGCACGCGCAACCGCCGGCGAACTGCATCGCTCGCGACGCATGCGCCGTGGCGTGCCTGAACACGACGGCCTTGCCAGTTGAAGCACTCACTGTCCCCCCCTCCGGCGCCGCTCCATGCAGGCACCAGTGTGTTCAAACACGTTGGACGGCGGCCGGCAGCGAATGCCGGTGTCGTTGGCAGAGAAGGCGAGACACCCCTGTCCCTTGTCGGATCATCATACGAAACTTTTCGAGCTTGTAAGGTGTGCGTAAGGTCACTCCTTCGCACATCCGCGAATTCACATTGATTTCTCAGGCTATCTGCATGGGCCCGTTTGCAAGGCGCTGAGAGCAGGCACGCGCCGCGGTCGCGCATCGCGGCACGAGTGGACTTACGTTTGGCAGTAATGATTTAGCCCGGAGGGCGTGGCCGCCGGTCCGAGCGGCCAGGATCGGCCTTCATCCGTTTCGCGGTGCAAGCGCGCGCCGTGCGTGACGCAAAAACTCGCTGCGCGTGACGATGCCGATCGATGCGGCGAGCTTTACGCCGGCTGCTCCGGTTCGCCCGTACTCAACTCCGCCCAGTCGAGCTCAGCCTCGACCTGGCGATAAGCATCGTCGCCGATGGCGCCGGACAGGCGCAGATCCTGGATGGCGCGGCGGGACTGCGCCACCAGCCGGCGGCGCAGGACGTTGTCCGCATGGCTGCCGGGCGCATGGCCGCGCTGCAGATGCTCAAGCGACGCCGCGAGTTCGTCGCGGATACGTCTCGACGTCGGCGTATCGTCCGCCGGCAATCCGTCCATCGCGGCGCGAAGCGCTGCCGCACGCGCCAGTTGCAGTTCGCGCTGCACCGTATCGTCCGCCGGCAGGCGCACCAGCTTGAGCAGCGGGCGCAGGCTCAGTCCCTGGATCACCAGCGTGCCCAGCACCACCACGAAGGCGGTGAGCTGGATGAAATCGCGATATGGAAAGCCCGCCGGCAAGGCCATCGCCGCGGCGAGCGTGACGAAGCCGCGCATGCCGGACCAGCCGATCACCACCGCGCCCTTCAGCGTGGCCGGCGGTCCAGGCTTGCGGTTCGGGTTGCGGTTGGCGCGCAGGCTGTTGAGCCGCACCAGCAGGTGATGCACGAACACCAGTGCCAGCCGCGCCACGATCACCACTGCCAGGATCACCAGCGCCATGCCCAGCCAGTGCAGGCGCTCGCCCGCGCTCGATTTGTCCAGGATCGGCCCGAGCTGTAGTCCGATCAGGGTGAAGGCCAGCACGTTGAGCACCACCGTCGCGGTTTCCCAGATCGGGAAGGAGGCCGCGCGGATATGCGTCTGCATCGGCCGCGTGCTGATCCGCGACATGGCCAGCGCGAACGTCACCACCGCCACGATCGGCGACAGGCCCAGCCGTTCGCTGAGCAGCCAGATGCCGAAGGTCAAGCCGAACTGGAAGATCACCGCGCTCGGCGCTTCCTCGAAATGCCGCATGAAACGGCTGATCGGCCACGTCAGCGCCAAACCGAAGGCCACGCTGCCGAACACCACCAGCATGAACATCGGCACAGCGTCGGCCGCATGGAAACCGCCCGCCGCCACCGCGCCGACCGCCACGCGATAGATCAGCAGCGCCGAGGCGTCGTTCAACAGGCTTTCGCCCTCCAGCACCATGCGCATGCGCAATGGCACGGACAGCTTGCGCAGGATGGCGGTCACCGCCACCGCATCCGGCGGCGCCAGCAAGGCGCCCAGCGCGATCGCGGCCGCCCATGGCATATCGGGAAACAACCAACGCGCCGCATAGGCCACCGCCACCGTGGTGAGCACCACGGCCCCCAGCACCAGCGACAACACCGGGATCCACGAGGCGCTGAGGTCGCGCAGCGAAGTGTCGAACGCGGCGTCCATCAGCACCGGCGCGACGAAGATCACCAGCACCAGGTCGGGCGGAAAATCGAGTTTCGGCGCATTCGGCAGGCAGGCCAGCAGCGCGCCGCCGACCGCCAGCAGCACCGGATACGGAATATTGATGCGTTTGGCGAAGGACGACACGACGGCCGCGCCGAGCAGCAGCACCAGAATGGTTTCGAAGACTTGCATGGGGCCGGACTCTACATCACGCCGAACCAGGCCAGCCCATGGCGCTACGCCCCGGCTTTGCGCGCCCTGCCCCGGCTGCGCCGCAGGTTGGCCTGCGAGTCGGCGATCATGGTGAGCATGGCCGCGTGCGCCACCTTGGGCTGCTTGCGGCGGATCGCTTCCAGCACCTTCTGGTGGTGCGGCAGCGAGTAGCGGAAGTTGCTGGCATTGCGCGCGGACAGCACGAAGAAAGTGCCGAGCGCGGTATCGATCACCGCGAACAAGGAGGACAACAGTTCGTTGCCGGTGGCCTGCAGCACCGCTTCGTGGAAGCGCAGGTCGGCTTCGGCCCAGGCATCCAGGGTCTGCGCAGCATCCATCGCCTCGTAGGCGGACTGTATTTCGAGCAGCTGCGCTTCGGTGCGTCGGCGCGCCGCGGCGGCCGCGGCGGCCGGCTCGATGATTTCGCGCATCTCCACCAGCTTGTCGACGAAGTCATCCGTTGGCATGGAAGCGCAGCGCCAGGCCAGCACGTCGGCGTCGAGCTGGTTCCAGTAGCGCTCTTCCTGCACCCGCGCGCCCACGCCGGCGCGCGATTCGATCAGGCCCTTGGCGGACAGCACCTTCATCGCCTCGCGCAAGGCCGTGCGGCTGACCTTGAGGCTTTCGGCCAAGGTCTCCTCGCGCGGCAGCACCTCGCCCGGTTGCACCTTGCCGCTGACGATGCGCTGGCCGATCTCCTGCATCACGTGGCCGTACAGGTTGCGAACGGCGGTGGGCTTCCTCATGGAGGGCGGCATCCTTTGCGGGTAGTGGCTGGGTGAGACCGTGGCTGGCTACCGGGGTAGCGTGGCTGGTGACGCGGGGCGATCTTGCCACTATCCGGCGCAGGTGGGGGGCTTGGCGAACCCCAACCTGCGCCGGCGTTGCGCCGCGGGTTTACATCGCGGAGATGCGGTACATCACCGTCGCATGCGGCTCCAGCTTCACCTTGATCGAGCCATCGCCCTGCGTATCGGCATGCTTCCACAGATCGCGCATCCGGTACTTGCCGGCCTTCAAGCCCACTTCCTGCGCAGTCACCGTGACATCCTGCGCCGCGCCGCCCTCGTTGAACACCGCCACCGCACTGCTGCCGTCCTTCATCGGCTTGACGATCACATGGATGCCCTTGGCGTCGCGCACCTGCTTGCCCTGCTTGCCGAGCGGGTCCTGATCCACCGCGATCACATCCTTGTTCAGCAGGATCTCCAGCGCGGAGGGGCTGATCTTGCGCAGGTCCGTACCGATCAGCAGCGGCGCCGCCATGATCGACCACAGGCTGAAATGCGAGCGGTACTCCACGTCGGTCATACCGCCATTGCCGACTTCGAGCATGTCCGGATCGTTCCAGTGGCCCGGACCGGCGTAAGCGTCCAGCACCACGTTTTCCTTGAAGATCTTCAGCATCGAGTCGTACTTGTCGCTGATATCGCCGGTGGTGCGCCAGGACGAAGCACCGACCGCCGGATCGGTCGCCCACAGCCAGGCCTTGTTCTCGCCCCACTCGCACAGGCTGTAGAAGATCGGCCGACCGGTGGCGCGCAGCGCCTCGCCCATCGCGGAGTAGCGCTCCTTGGCGGGCTTCTTCTCGTTATTGCAGTTGTCGTACTTGAGATAATCCGCGCCGACCGAAGCGAAGAACGCGGCATCCTGCTTCTCATGGCCAAGGCCGCCGGGGAAGCCGCGATTCGCCTGGTGCGGCTCGCAGGTATTGGTGCCGGCGCTCGAGTACACGCCAAAGGCGAAACCCTTCGAGTGGACATAATCGGCCAGCGCCTTGATGCCATGCGGGAAGCGCTTGAGATTCGGCTGCAGGTTGCCGTTCTTGTCGCGCTGCCAGTCGGCCCAGCAGTCGTCCAGGTTGATATGGCGGTAGCCGGCATCGCGCAGGCCGGTGCTGACCATCTTGTCGGCCACGCCGCGGACCATGTCCTCGTTGAACTCGTCGCGGCAGTGCGTGGAATTCCAGTTGTTGAAGCCCATCTGCGGCGTGGCGGCGCTGGACCACTCCGGCTTGACGTCCTCGGCAGACGCGGCAACGGCGAAGCTGACGGCGATACAGACGGCAAGACGGGCGACGGTTGCGGGAAAAGCCTTCATCGAATCTCTCCAGTCGATCAAAAAAAACGACGGGCGGCGCGCAGAAACCTGTGGGGGACACGCGCCGCCCGTCCGGGGAAACTCACCACGAAGCGCGGATGCCGGCGGAAAGCGTCCTGCCATTGATCTCCGCATACGACGGCCGGTTCGTATAAACCTGGTATTTGAAAATCTGCTCGCGGGTAAGGTTGGTGCCTTCGACGAACACCGCCACGTTCTCCATCAGCTTGTAGCTCGCGCTCATATCGAGCTGGCCGTAGGCCTTGACCGTGGTCGGCTGGCTTTCGTCGCCGGAGATGGTCTCCAGATAAGCGTCGCGCCAGTTGTAGGCCACGCGCACCTGGAACGGACCCTTCTCGTAATAGATGCTGGCGTTGGCCGAATCGCCGATGCCCGGCACGGCGAACTTGCCCTTGGCCGACACATCGCCGGCATTGGCCGAGGCATTGCTGATCACATGCGTGTAGTTGGCGGCCACGCCCAGGCCATCGAACGGATCGGGCAGCCACGTCAACTGATAGGTGGCAGCGGCCTCGAGGCCCTTGATGGTGGCGGTGTTGAGGTTGATCGGGCGGGTCAGATCGAAGGGGAAGCCCAGGATATTGGTCTTGGTGGTGACCAGGGTGGTGAAGTTGCTCACCTTCTTCTCGAAGCCGCCCAGCGCCAGGTAGCTGGTGTCGGACAGATACCACTCCAGGCCCAGGTCGTAGTTCTTCGAGGTATACGGCTTGAGTCCGGTATTGCCCTGGGTCACGCCTTGCGTCGCCGGACGGAAGTTGTAGCTGGTGGCGGCGGAGAGATTGCTCAGGTCCGGCCGCGTGACGGTCTTGGACACCGCGGCGCGGAAGATCAGGTCGTCGCGCAGGCTCCACTTGAAATTGGCCGAAGGCAGCCAGTTGGAATAGCCGCCCGTGGCCGCTACCGGCGACAGCGTGCCGTAGGTCGGGATGGAGTTGCTGGTGTCGTTCGGGTTGATGGTGATGGCGAGCAGAGGCACCGAGTAGGCGTGCGAGGTGGTATCGGTCTTGGTGTAGCGCAGGCCCACTTCCAGCGACCACGGCCGTTCCAGCAGATTGCCCTGGAAGTTGGCCTTGCCGTAGGCCGACTTGGTGCGTTCCTCCACCTGGCTGTAGCCGGATGCATCCGGCCGCGCCGCGAAGGTGCCGCCGTTGGCGGCCAGCGCCGCGGCGAACGCGGCGGGGTTCGGCAGCTGGTTATAGGCGGCGGGGCTCTGCAGGTAGGCCAGCAGCGCAGGAACGCTATACGTCAGCCATTGCTGCGGATAGCCCGGCGACACCCCATCGACCATGGTGCCCGCGTTGTAGACATGCGCGTTGATCGCGCTGCCGGGAATGCTGGCGACATAGCCGCAGTATTCGGCGCAATACAGATTGTTCGGCGTGCGCCAGGTCACCTCGGTCTTGGTGCGCTTCATGAACTGCGCGCCGAAATCGAGCTGGGCCAGTACGCCGTCGGTAAAGCTCTTGCCGAAATGCAGCTTGCTTTCCAGGATCTTGTCGCTGACGTTCGGCGATTCGCCGCCCAGGGAGCAACAGTGCGCGCGCAGATCCGAGGTATCGGTGGTAGAGATCAGGTTGCTGTAGCTCGGCAACTGCGACGAGCCATTATTGGTCCAGGTCGGATTGACGCCCACGTTGCGCGTGCCGACCACCATGAAGTAGCCGTTCGCCGATTCCTTGTTCCATGCGCGCGACACCGCCGTATCCCAGTCCAGCACGGTGGAGTTGTCGATCTGCCAGGCCAGGTTCAGGCCAGTCTGCTCGTTGTAGGCGTTGCGGGGATTGCTTTCCTCGATGTAGTCGTTGGCCAGCACACCGGTGTTGCCGCGCACATAGCTCAGCGCGGTGCCGTTGCCGTCAGCGGTGAGCGACTGCACGTCGGCGGTGTTCATATACGAACCGAAGGCGTGGTACTTCGAGTCGATCTTGTAGTTGGAGATCATCGTGTCGAGCTTGACGGTCAGATTCTCCAGCGGCTTCCAGTCGATCGCGCCGCTGATGCCACGCCGCGTTCGGGTCTGCACATAGTCGGAGCCGGACAGCGTCTGCGGCAGCGCGATATTGGTGTAGGCCGGATTGATCTGGCTGTAGTTCAGGCCGGTGATCCAGCCCGAGGTATTCATGGTCTGCTCGCGATGGTCGCGCTTGTCGTACATGCCCGCGATCAGCCAGCCGAACGTCCCGTCGGCATTGGTATTGCTCATCAGTGCCGAGATGCGCGGCGTGATGCCGCCCTTGATCGACGAACTCAGGCTGTCGTTGACACCGGCGACGCTGGCCGCGGCATGGAAGCCTTTGGTATCCAGCGGGCGCGCGGTAATGATGTTGACCGTGCCGCCGATGCCGCCCTCGGCGATATCCGCCGTGGCCGTCTTGCGCACCTCGGCGGTGCTGATGATCTGCGAGGGCAGCACATCGAAGTTGAAGGCGCGATCGGTCGCGTCGGTCGCCATGGTGCGGCCATTGAGCAGCACGTTGACGAAGTCGGGGCCGAAACCGCGCACGGTGATGCGGCTGGACTCGCCACCGCTGCGATCCACCGCCACGCCCGGCACGCGCTGCAGCGCGTCGGCGACGTTGGGATCGGGAAATTTGCCGGCCTCTTCGGCCGAGACGGCATCGACCACGCTGGTCGCATCCTGCTTGATCGCCTGTGCACGGCGAATCGAAGCAAGCTGGCCGGTGACGCTGACACCGTTGAGGTCGGTGACGTCCTTGCCGTCGCGCTTTTCCTTCGCCTGGCCGCCGTCCTGCGCCGCCGCCGGAGCGGCGGCCGGTGCGGGGGCGTCCTGGGCGCTTGCGGTGTCGATCAGGGTTGCGCCGGCGATGACCACGGCGAACAGGGCTTGCTGGATCGAGCCCGCCAAAATATGTCGCTGCATTCCACCTCTCCCAAGGGTTGCATGTTCCAGGCTTTTTTGAACGATCACTTGCGTCGCCGCACGCCGCCGGCATGGCCGTCGGTGCGACAAGTCATTCGGCGCCATCGGCGCCTTGCTGCTCAACGATTGCCCTGCTCTGCTGCCCGGTCCGGCCGAGATGCTCGAGGCCGAAGGTCGGGACTGGAATGCCCCACATCCCCAGATAGTGGGTTAATCATACAAATATGATTATGTGCGCATCATTGGATGGGCTTGCAGGTGAGATCAAGCTGCGTTGCAACATCCAGCTGTCATGGTTGGCGTTTCGCGGCTTGCACTGCCAACCGCGTCACGCGAGCGCGATGGAATTTAGACTTCCGCATCGACGGCAGCTGCGCATGATGTGCGGTGTAGAGAACGCGAGAAGGAGCGCAATCCATGAGCAAGTCCTTCGAGGTGGGCGACCACGTAAGCTGGAACTCCGAAGCAGGCCAAGTCTCGGGCACCATCATCGCGGTGCACACCAGGGACTTCGATTACAAAGGCCATACGCATCGGGCCTCGCCCGACGACCCGCAGTACGAGGTCAAGAGCGACAAGACGGATCACGTGGCGGCGCATAAGGGCGGCGCGCTACGGCATACGCCGAGCAAGAGCTAGGCATGGCGCTGCCGTTCTTCACCATCGGGCATTCCAACCGGAGTCTCGAGGACTTCGTCGCGCTGCTGCATGAAAACCAGGTGCGGCTGATCGCCGACGTGAGGGCGTTTCCGCGCTCGCGGACCCATCCATCCTTCAATGAAGACGCCTTGCCTTCGGCGCTGGCGTCCGAAGGGATCGCGTACCGGCATCTGGCCGCGTTAGGCGGACGGCGCCGCAAATCGGAGACCGTGCCCATCGAGACCAATGGCTACTGGACGCACCAGAGTTTTCACAACTATGCCGACTACGCGTTGACGAACGTTTTCCAGGTCGGCCTGGAATCCCTGATCGGGATGGGCAGAGAGGAACGTTGTGCCGTCATGTGCTCGGAGGCGGTGTGGTGGCGCTGCCATCGGTGGATCATTACGGATTATCTGCTCACGCGCGGGGAGATGGTGTTGCATATCCTCGGCGCGGAACATGTCGAAGCTGCGAAATTGACGGAGCGTGCAAGGGCGCATCCGGATGGGACGGTGACTTATCCGCCTGAGGGCGACCTCTTTGCATAAGACCGCTGATATGGACTTCAGCGCACCACTCCGCCCAGCCCCTCACCCCAACCCTCTCCTCGGCGGGAGAGGGGGTACGTCGCGCCACATTGGATGGCGATAAAAAGGACGCCCGGACACAGACTGGAAAGACAGGGACGGACGTCTTTCCAGCCATGCCTCCCTGCGGAGAGGCATCGCGCCCGGGCGTCAACGCTGCTCAGTAATAGCCGACCACATTGAGGAACACGCCCTTGTAGCGATACCCCAGCTTGGTCATGTCGTCGTTGAAGTCGGTGAAGTTGTAGCCGAGCCCCATGCGGAAGTGCTTGCTGATGTCATAGTCCACGCTGGCCAGCCAGCCCTTGCGGGTGCCGCCTTCCGAAGCGCGCAGCACGCGGTACTCGCCCATCACGCTCACTCCGCCCATCACATAGCGGCGCGCCTGCCCCGCGATCATCGTCGCGCGGTTGTCGTACCAGTCGCCGGTGCCGCGCCCGGCGCGCGCTTCGCCCTCGCGGGTGGCCAGCTTCGCCGCGAACTCCCACTGCGTATCCAGCCGGTACACGCCCTCCAGCGAGAACACGCTGGAACGCTGGTCGTAGTAGCTGTCGGATTCGCTCTGGCCCGGCGAGGCCAGGTCATACAGATAGGTGTACTTGCCCAGCACCGTCCAGCGCACGCTGTTCCACGGCCGCCAGGCGAAACCGACATTGGTCTCGTTGAAGCGCGCGTTATTGGTCGGATCCACCTTGTCGCGCGTGCGCGACCAGTTGATCCGCCCGGCCACCTGCCACGACTCGTTGATCTTGTAGCTGAGCCGGTGCGTGGTCACCCACTGGTCGCGCTGCTCGGCGCCGCGGTCGCGCCGGTACTCCAGCTTGCTCGCCCAGCTCGTCGAAGCATCGGTCAGCCCGGCATTGAGGCTGGCGGCGTGGCGATTGACGCGTCCTGCCCCGCTGGCCGCATCGAGCTGGCCATCCTGCAGGGCGAAGCCCAGCGTCCAGCCCATGCTTGGATAGAAATCCATGCCGAACGTATGGCCGATACCGGTATCGGGGCCGGACTTCAGCCACTGGCTCTCGTTGTAGAGGTTGCTCTTGTCGGTCACGCGCCAGCGCTGGCCCAGGGTCAGACCGTCCGGCGTCTGCGAAAGCAGGCTGGAATCGTTGTACAGCGCGGTGCTGTCGACCGAGTACGTATAGGCGCCGTACAACGAGTGATCCGGATTGAGCCGGTACTCGCCGTTCACCTGCGCCGCGTTGCCGCGCGAGCCTCGCGTGACTTCCGCCCCCGCATTCGACAGATCGCCGAACTGGTACTTCGCTCCCACCGTCACGGCATCATTGGTCGGATACGCACCGTTGTCGTTGTCCAGCGTCACCTGACCGGTGGCATACACATCCAGCGAACTGCCGATGCGCTGCGTATAACCCAGCGCCGCCAAGGTACCCGTGCCATTGCGCAACTGGTAGGTCTCGGTGACGCGGCGGATTTCCGCGATCAGGTCCGACTTCTCGGCCAGCTGCCAATCGAGCTGCAGCTGCCCCTGCTCCAGCGCATCGCTGCCGCGCTTGGCATAGCTGTAGCGGCCGGACAGGCGCAGGTCGTCGCGCACCTGGCCGGTGAACTCCGCACCGTACTCCTGGATCGCCAGGCCCTGGTCGGCGCGCGCCACCGAGTAGCCGGCATCCACGTCGCGCCACCACGCACCCACCGTCCACTCGCGCGCAGTCCATCCCAGCTCGCGCAGATCGGCATGCGCATCCACCGCCGTCGCATTGCCGCCGCGGCTGCCGGACGTCACGGGATTGGTGCGGATGAAGCTCAGGCCGCCGTTGTCCGAATAGAAGATCGGCGCCACCGCGGAATCGCTGTGCGAACGCTCCACCTTCAGATAGGTGCCACGCCCCGCCTGCAGCGTGACATCCGCACCCTTCAGCGAGTAGTCGTCGCTGGAACGCCCTTCGTCGACATAAGTGCCGCCCACCGCCACGTGCTCGCCGAACCAGTGCTTGGCGCGAATACCCGCGGTGACATCATTGCTGTCGAAGCCGCTGGGCACGTACTCGTAATCGGCCAGCAGGTGGTTTTCATAACCGCCCTGCGGACGATCGCGGAACAGCGTGCTGACATTGGCCTGGGCGATCTGCGCCAGCGGCCGGGTCAGCAGCAGGCGGCCCTGCATCTCGTTGATGTCGTAGTCGACGCCGCGCACCAGGTTGATGCGCGACACCACGCTGCCGGTGGCGGGATCGCGCACCTCCAGCACGATCTGGTCCGAACCCGGCAGGATGTCGGTATGGCGCAGGTAGTACAGGCTGCCGCCGGTGCCGAGGAACTCGGTATGGCCCAGCACCGTCTGCGCTTCCGAGCCGAATGCCTTCAGCAGCGTGTTCGGATCGCCCAGCGGCGTGCTCTCGCGGCTGCGCCAGTCCAGCGCCGCGCCGTACAGGCTGCGCACGTACTGCGCGTACTGCATGCCGGTAAAGCCGGTCTGGTAATTGCCCCACAGCGCCTGGCTCTTGTCCCAGTCGAGACGCAGGTACAGCTTGCCCTGCGTATCGATATCCCGGTACGTGGTCGAATCGTCGCCGTAGACCGGGTAGTACATGTTCGGGTCGAGGCGGCGGAACACGTCCTTCGGGTCGGCCTTGAAGAAGCCGTTGAACAGGCTGCCCGTATTGCGTTCCGTGGTGTCGGCCTGGGCCGTCAGCAGATAGCGCCCTTCCAGCTTGCCCTTGAGGTAGAACGCCAGCCGCCCCTCGTCGAGGAAGCCGTCGCGGTAGCGCGGGTCGACCGTCAACGCCGAGGCGCCGGTGCCGCTCACCGAACTCTTGGAAGCCGTGAGATCGGCGATGGCCACTGCAAACAGATAGTTGTCGCGCACGTTCACCGCCAGCGGATAGTGGCTGGCCGCGCCACCCGCGCCGCTCAGCGCCACATCGAGCGTGTGTCCCCCCGTCGGCAACAGATACTCGGCGACGAACTTGCGCTGCTGGTCCACCGGCACGCTCTGGCCGGCGATCGTCACGGCGTACTGCTCCGGCACGTTCTGCCCGTACACCCGCACCCGCGAGCCGCGGATGGTGATGTTCTGCCGCCGCAGCGCATTGCCGCCGAAGGTGCTGTCGAGCAGCTCGCGGTCTTCCAGCTGGCTGCTGCTGAGCGCGCGCAGCTCGCCGGTGGCGCCCTGGCGGCGCTGGTCCAGCGAGCGTTGCCGGTCCTCCGGCCGCACCAGCTGCAGGGTGCGCGGATAGGTCTCGTCGATGCTGCCGTCCTCGCCCCAGGCGCGCAGCACATAGCTGAGCTGCTGGCCCGCCTGCAACGAGGTGCCCGAAGGCAGCTTGCCGTCCCAGCTCGCCTGCACCACCGCGCCCGGCGCGACGTCGATCGTTGCGAGCGGCGCGGTGAGGTTGGTGTCGTCGCCGCGATAGATGCTGATCTGCATCTTGCGGATGAACGCGTCGTAGTTGCTGTACACCTGGAAGCGCACAGGCTCGGTGACCTGCCCGCGCTCGAACGCGGCGACCGCGCTGCCCTGCACGTTGAGGAGGGGCGAGGTCAGCGTCGGATCCTCGGTGGCCCAGATCAGGCCGCCATTGGGAAGATCCAGGCTATAGCGGCCGCGCGCGGCGGGAGCGCTCTGCGCGGTGGTCGTGGCGGCAGCGGCGCTTGCCGACTGCGCCTGGGCGGGCATCCATGCGCCCGCGATAAGCACGCCGAGAATGGCGGCGTCCAGCGTTCTGATATGCATGGTCCGGGTGGCCTTGGTCGGAGAGTGAGAGCGGCGGGCGTTCATGGCTGCCCTCCCGTCTGGTCGTCGCTGCGCGTGGCGGCGTGCTCCGGTGGTCCACTCGGTCCTGCTTGCTGCGGCGCGGGCAGCTCCTGCTCCGGCAGCTTCACGCCGAAGTCGAAGCGGGCCGGGATGCCCTGGGTGATGCGCTTGACCTGCGGATTGGGCGTGGTGAAGTCGCTGTCCGGCGGCAAGGTCGCGGGATCGACCTTCATGATGAAGTTGCGTCCGCGCGCCATGTTCGGCACGTCGATGCCTTCCAGATGGAAGCGGCCGTAGGCGTCCGTCTCGATCAGGTTGCCTTCCACCGTGCCGATGCGCACGCCGGGAATGCCACGCTCGTCCACGCCGCGGTTGGCGATCACGTAGTCCACGCGCAGGTTGCCGTCCGCTTCGGTGGTCACGCGGCGTTCCACGCTCAGCTTCTCGGCGGAATGGCCGGAAGCCGCATCGCCGCTCAGCGCGGTGTCGCTCTGTCCGCCGGTGCGCAGGCGCACGCTGGTGCCGGCGGCGCTGGTCAGCTGGAAATCGCCGGTGAAGTCCGCACGGCGCAGCCGCTGAGAAATCACGATGCGGCGCAGGTCTTCCGGCTGCGCGACGGTGTCGCGGCCGCGCAGCGAGCCCAGCGCGATGCCGTGCAGCAACGGTGCGCTCGCATCCGGCTCAGGCTTCGGACCCTGTCCGCGATCGACCGTAGTGGAACCGGCGATATACGCGCCCGGCGCGAAACCGCCCTGCACGTGCAGGCCGTCAGCGGTGGCGCTGGCCTGCCAGCCGTCGCCGTTGCGATCGTCGAACACGGTGCCGAACGCGCGGCTGTCCTCGAACAGCGGATCGGCGTCGCGCTGCACCTTGGCCTGCGCCACATTGCTGGTGCGCACGCCGTTGAGCAGCATCTGCGCGGTATTGACGTACTCGCCGCGGGCGGAAGCGCCCGGGCCGACACGCATCAGATACACCACCACCGTGCTCTTGCCCGCGGCCACGTCGATACCTTCGACGCGGATCGGGCTGCTGCCGGCCAGGCGTCCGCCGGAGTTGCCGACATTGAGCGAATCGGCCACCAGGGCGAAACCCACCGGCGGGGTATCGGCCAGCACCGCCTGGCGCACGTCCGCCTTGCCGGGGTTCTGGATCGTCACGGTGTAGCGCACCACGTCGCCCACCTTCACGGTCTGCGGCGTGGCCTGCTTGCTGACGTGCAGCAGCGCGTCGTCGTCCACCATCAGGGTGATCGAGGCCGTGCTGCAGTTGCTGCGCAGCAGCGTGTCGCAGATGCGGTAGTTCAGCGTGTAGGTGCCGCGCGCGGTGCCGGCCGGAATGATGATGCTGCCGTCCGGACCGATCGAGGCGCCGCCGAGGCCGCCGTTGTCGACCAGGGTGGTGATCACACGGGTCGGATCGCCGATGACCGTGCCGCCCTGCGTGTCATTGCCCAGCACCTTGCCCGGGCTGCCGCCGGTGGCGCCGTTGATCGGCGTGCTGCGGTAGTCGTCGTTGACCGCCTGCAGCGGCAGCGACACTACCGCTACCGTGGCCACGGCGGATTTGCAATTGCTCGGATTGAGCTTCTCGCAGATCTGGTAGCCGATGGTGTACGTGCCGGCCGGCGTGCCCGGTGCGACCGAGACCTGGCCGGTGGCGGGATCCAGCTGCACGTTCGGGTTGCTGGCCGGCGCCGTCACCGTGAGGTTGACATTGGCCGGCGTGGCCTTGGCGCCGTCGAGCGTGTCGTTGTCCAGCACATTGCCCGCGTTCGGCTTGCCGACGCCGCCATCGATGCCGGTATAGCTGTCGTCGGTGGCGGCGATCTTGCCGGCCGCCACGGTGACGCTGGCGGTGGCGGTGGCGCAGTTGCTCGGGTTGAGCTTCTCGCAGATCTGGTAGGTAACGGTGTACGTACCGGCCGGCGTGCCCGGCGCCACCGAGATAGTGCCGGTCGCCGGATCCAGCTTCACGTTGGGGTTGCTGGGCGGCGTGGTGACCGACACCGTCACCGTGGACGGCGTGACCTTGCTGCCGTTGAGCGTGTCGTTGTCCAGCACGTTGCCGACGGAGGGATTGCCCGCGCCGCCGTCGATGCCGGTGTAGCTGTCCGGCGTGGCGACGATCTTGCCCGCGATGACCGTGACGCTGGCGGTCGCGGTGGCGCAGTTGCCCGGGTTGAGCTTTTCGCAGATCTGGTAGCCGATGGTGTAGGTGCCGGCCGGCGTACCCGCTGCCACCGACACCTGGCCGGTGGCCGGATCGAGTTTCACGTTCGGGTTGCTGGCCGGAGTCGTCACCGTCACGTTGACGGTGGACGGCGTGGCCTTCACGCCGTCGAGCGTGTCGTTGTCCAGCACATTGCCCGCGTTCGGCTGGCCGACGCCGCCATCGATACCGGTGTAGGCATCGTTGGTGGCGACGATCTTGCCGGCGGCCACGATCACATCGATCGTCGCATTGGCGCAGTTGGCCGGGTTGATCTTGTCGCAGATCTGATAGCCGATCGTGTACGTGCCGGCCGGCGTGCCCGGCGCGACCGAGACATTGCCCGTGGCCGGGTCCAGCTTCACGTTCGGGTTACTGGCCGGCGTCGTCACCGTCATGTTGACGGTGGACGGCGTGGCCTTGGCGCCGTTGAGCGTGTCGTTATCCAGCGCATTGCCGACGGACGGATTGCCGGCGCCGGAGATGCCCGAGTAGTTGTCGCTGCCCGCGGTGATCGGACCGGCCACCACCGTGGCGGTTGCGGTCGCGGTGGCGCAGTTGCTCGGATTGAGCTTTTCGCAGATCTGGTAGCCGATGGTGTAGGTGCCGGCCGGCGTGCCTGCTGCCACCGAGACTTCACCCGTCGCCGGGTCCAGCTTCACATTCGGATTGCTGGCCGGCGAGGTGACGCTCAGCGCGACCGTCGACGTCGCCGCCGCACTGCCATTGAGCGTGTCGTTGTCCAGCACATTGCCGACATGCGCGTTGCCGAGGCTGCTGTTGATGCCGGTGTAGTTGTCGTTGGTCGCGGCGATCTTGCCGGCGACGACGGTGACGCTGGCATTGGCCGTGGCGCAGTTGCTGGGGTTGAGCTTTTCGCAGATCTGATAGGTGATGGTGTAGGTGCCGGCCGGCGTGCCGGGAGCGACCGAGACTTCACCGGTGGCCGGGTCCAGCTTCACGTTCGGGTTGCTGGCCGGCGTCGTCACCGTCAGGTTGACGGTCGACGGCGTGGTCTTCGCGCCATTGAGCGTGTCGTTGTCCAGCACATTGCCGGCATTGGCCTGCCCCACGCCGCCGTCGATGCCGGTGTAGCTGTCGGGCGTGGCGGCGATCGCGGCCGCACCCACCGTCACATCGGCTTCGGCGGTGGCGCAGTTAGCCGGATGCACCGCGTCGCAGATGGTGTACGGAATCTTGTAGATGCCGCCCGGCGTGCCGGGCTTGACGGTGATGGTGCCGTCGCCGTTGAGCGTGAAGCCGCCGCTGGCCGGCGGATTGCTCACGCTGCCCCAGGCCAGCGTCACCTGCCCCTTGGTCGTGCCGATGGCCGGACCGGTGACGGCGCCGAACGTATCGTTGCCGACCACGTTGCCCGTGCTGCCGCCATTGGCGCCGTTGGCCACGTTATAGCTGTCGTTCTTGGCGACGATCTGCAGATCGCCGATCGGCGTATCGGTGGTACCGGTCGAAGTGACCGGCGAACCGCCGCCCGGCGGCGTGCCGGTGATGGTGGCGACGTTATGCAGCGCCACGCCCGCATCCACATCGGCCTGCGTCACGGTGTAGACGAAGCTGCCGCAGTTGGCGGTCTTGCCCGGATCGATCGAGGCAGGCGAACACGTCAGTGCCGTACCGCCGGCCATCGGGTCGGACACGGTCAGGCCGTTCAAGGTCAGGTTGCCGCTGTTGGTGGCGGTGATGACGTAGTTGATGGTCTCGCCCACGTCGGCCTTGGCATTGCCGTTGGCGTCGTTGAGCGTGGCGGTCTTGGTTACCTGCAGCGCGGGCGTGCCCTGCACCGTGGTGGTCGCGGTAGACGTGTTGTCGGCCGTATTGGCGGTGGGCTCGCCGACGGTGGTGTCGGTGCTGGCCAGCTTGACGCTGGCGGTGTTGCTCAGCGTGCCGACCAGGCTGACCGGCGAGGTGGCATTGATCGTCACCACCACGCTGCTGTTGGCCGGCAGGCTCTGCACGGCACCCGTCACGGTATAGCCGGCGGCATCGCTGCCGGTGACATTGACGCCGAGCGCGCCACACACCGCGCCATTGGTGGCGCTGCCGCAGCTGACGCCGCCGGCGGTGACGCCGGTGAGGCCGACCGGCAGCGCGTCGGTAAAGATCGCGCCGGTCGCGGTATGCGTGCCGTTATTGCTGATCGCGAGCGTATAGCTCAGCGGCTGGCCGGCCTGCACCGTGGCGGGCGCGGACTTCACCAGCTTCAGGTCGGCGATGCGCGGGATATTGGTCAGCGTGCAATCCACGCGGTCGCCGAGCTGCTGCAGATCGACCTTGGGCGGATTGGCGGGATCGAACGTGCCGCTCGGCAATACCGTGGCGGAACCCGGGTTGACATTGGTGCAGACGATGTTGCGGTCGTACTGGTCCAGCGTGGACTTGCTGCCCGGCGCCATCTCCTCCTTCAGCGTGATCAGATTGCCCGGCATGGTCGCCTGGCCGCTGATATAGGCGTAATTGCCGGTGGCCGCGCCGGTGGTGGAGGTGTTGATGATCTCCTGGCCCTTCACGTTGATGACGCGATAGGTGAACTGATCGCTGCCATCCAGGCGGCCGCTCGGCAGCGCCTTGCGCAGGCGCACGCCGCCCCAGCGCACGCCGAAGGCGAAGCCCTGCAGGCTGCTGGCGTTGGTATGCACCTGCCCCATCACGGTGAAGGGCGAGCCGGTGCGGGTGGTCGAAAACACCGCCGCATTGGCGGTGCCGCTTTTGCCGACCATGCGGATGCAATCGATCATGCCGGCGCAGCCGGAGGCCGGCGTATTCGGCACGCCGGCGCTGCCCGGCGCGCCATAGGTGAGGTTATTGGCCGCCGAAGCGCCCAGCCATTCCACCAGGTTCAGCGTGCTGCCGCCGGAGACCACGCCGAAATCGAGATATTCGTTGCTGTTGGTGCTTTCGCCGTCGGCGACCACCATCTCGAACGCGTTGGTGCTTTCCGTGCCGCTGGGGCCGAACAGATGGATATCGCGCAGCGTCACCGTGGTGTCGTTGGCGACCGTGCCGGTGTTGGTGTACAGCGCGGCGGTGTTCGGCTTGTAGATCGTGTAGTAGCCGGTGCTGCCGCTGAACTGCGAGCCGGTCCAGCTCGGCGCCTGCACGCCCTTGAGGCCGGCGCTGGTACCGACGTTGCTCACGTCGACCGTGAAGCTCATGGTCGAGCCATCCGGCAGATTGAACGTCAACGGCGTCGAGCCATTGGCATTCAAGGTGACGCCGTCGAGCTGCAGCCAGCAGATCTCGTCGACGTGCGCGCCCTTGGAATTAGGGTCGGCCATGCGGCATTCGTTCGCCTGCGCCACGGTCGGCATGGCCATGCCCAGCAGCAGCAAGGCCAGCAGAGCGAAGATCTTCTGGCATAGCGTCGCCCTGCCGCGTTTCCCTGTGCCGCGATAACCATCCTGCAATGCGGACATATCCCTTCACTCTCATGCTCGTGGCGTCCCGCGCGGCGGAACGACCTGGTCGGAAAGTGGCGCAGCCGTACCCGCCTCTCCGATAGCGGAGAGGTGCATGCACACGGCAAAAAGCCCCTGGCCGCCGCTGCCCATAGGCAGGACGGTTGCGCCCTTGTGGCGGCTAGAGATGGGGTGAGGAGGTGTCGGCGGCAGTCCCTGCAGCTGCCGTCACGACCTCAGCGCGAAAGCCTTGCTGACGACACCGGTTACCCCCTTTGGCGGCGGCTCCGCGACTCTTCGCGTGAAAGCCAGGCCAATGTCGGCATTTCCCATCAATGCCGAATCGGTGTCGTCAGCGGCGCGGATCGTAAGCGCGGCGCATGAACGCGAGGAAGGTGGCGCCGTGGGAACTTGCGTATTGCGCGGCGGGACGCTCTGCCGCCGCGCCAAAACTTTGGCGTGCCGTGGTTGGCGTCGCGGATATGGGAAAGGAAGGCTGTTTAGCGGGGAAAAGCCGCGCCGCTCTGGCTGGCGAGGAACTTTGCCGCAGCGGTGGCGCCGGGCTGGCCTGGCTTGCGACGAAACTTGCGGCCGGCGCGGAAAACCGTGGTGCCTTGCACTGAAGCGCATTCGAGCGGCGGCTTCAATCGCGCGGCAACGAAACTGTGAGCCAGCTCGCGCAGCTGCTTGCGCGAAGCTGGCGAGGCCTATTCGCTGGTCGCCAGCTCGTCGCTGTGCGAGGCCTTGCGGAACTGGTTCGGCGTCACGCCCATGCGTTCGCGGAAGGCGGTGATGAAATTGCAGGAGCTGCGGAAACCCACGCTTTCGGCGATGTCCTGCAGGCCCAGCGAGGTTTCCATCAGCAGCTCGCGCCCCTTGCGCAGGCGCTCCTCGCGGATCCAGGCGAACACCGTGGTGCCCATATGCTGGCGGAAGATCGCCGACAGGCGCTTGTCGTGCGTGCCCACCTTGCGCGCGATCTCTTCCAGCGGCGGCAGCGCAGCGAGCTGTTCGCGGATCAGCCGCACCGCGGCGCGCAGGGTGATCTCGTCGTGCGACAGGAAACTCTCGGCATCCGCCGGCGCCGCCGCATGCGCGCGCGGCCCCAGCCGCAGATGGATGCGCACGCGGGCCAGCACCTCGTCCGGGTGGCTGGGCTTGAGCACATAGTCGACACCGCCGTGGGTCAGCCCTTCCAGGCGCTCTTCCAGCGCACCGGCGGAGCTGAGGAAGATCACCGGGATGTGCTGCGTGCGCGGCGCCTCCTTCAGCAGGCGGCAGGTGGCGAAGCCATCGAGCACCGGCATGCGCACGTCGAGCAGGATCAGGTCCGGCTGCAGCGCCATGGCGCGCTGGAAGCCCTGGCGGCCGTCGGTGGCCAGCGTCACCCGATAATCCTCGCCCCGCAGCAGCTGCTGCAGGTGGCGAAGTTCTTCCGGCGAATCATCGATCACCAGGATGTGCGGTGACGCCTGCGCTGGCATTGCTCCCCCTGTGGGCGGTCATGGCCGCTGCCAACCGCTCGTTGCCATCCGGGCGAACGAACCGGGCGAGTATATAGCGGCCGCCGCTCGATCGTCCCCCCTGGCAAAACGGCCGTCCGCCCAGGCAAAGATCGCCCCCTTCCGGCCCGCCTATGCTCCCTCCCGTCGCCGCTCCGGCGCTGGACTTGCCTGACCCGCACCATGCTCCTGACCGACAACCTCAACGACCTCTACCTGCTGACCCGCGTGATCGAAGCGGGCGGATTCGCCGCAGCCGCGCGGCAGACCGGCATGACGCGCTCCTTGCTGAGCCGCCGCATCGTCGGACTGGAGCAGCGCCTGGGCACGCAGCTGCTGTTGCGCAATGCGCGCCACTTCGCGGTGACGCCACTGGGCAACGAGGTCTATCGCCATGCGCTGATGATGTGCGAAGCAGCGGAAGCGGCTGTCCAGGCCGTGCAGGATGCGGCCGGCAATACCGGCGGGATGGTGCGCATCGATGTGCCGGATCTGGCCGGCGACCTGCTGTCGCAGGCGCTGGTGGCCGTGTCCACGCAGCATGAGCGCCTGCAGCTTTCGATGAGCATGAACGGCGGCATCGAAGCCCTGCTCGCGCAGCGCGTGGACCTGGCGCTGCATATGGACGACAAGATGCCGGACCGCGGCGATATCGTGGCGCACAAGCTTTGCCACGTGCGGATGGTGACGGTGGGCAGCCCGCGGCTGTTCCGCCGGCTGGGTTCGCCGACCCATCCGGACCAGCTCGAAGACCGGCATTGCCTGGGTTATCCCGGCGCCGGCGGTTCGCGCCATTGGACACTGCGTGGCGCGCGCGTGCGCAAGCCCGCGGGACCGCTGAGCACGGGGCATTTGTCCACGCTGCTGATGGCAGTGCGCGAAGGGGCCGGCGTGGCGCAGCTGCCGCTGTATGCCTGCGCGGAGGATCTGAAGGCGAACCGGTTGCAGCGGGTATTCGAGAATTTCGAGCCGGAACCGACGCCGGTGCACCTGCTCAGCCTGTCGGGGATGGCATTGACGGCGGCGACGCGCGGGGTGGTGCAGAGCCTGCGCAAGCAGTTGGCCTTGGCCAGGTTGCCCGGTGTGACGACGGGCGAAGCCGCATAAGGTCGCGTAGGCTGGGGTGAGCGCAGCGAACCCCAACAAAACCTCTCACGGCGGGATCTGTTAGGGTTCGCTGCGCTCACCCCAACCTGCGCCGGTCGCCGCGAGCAGGCGATCGATACGCTCCAGCAATTGCTTCCCGCTGGCCGGCTTGAGCAGCGCATCGTCGAATGCCAAGCCCTCATCCGCATGACGCGGCGGCAATGACGAATAGAGCAGCACCGGCACGTTCGGATGCTCGCGCCGCAAAGCGCGCAACAAGCTCCACCCATCCATCCCCGGCATGAACTGATCAGTCACCACCAGGCCGACCGACCGCTCGCGCAAGGCTGCCATTGCCTCGTCGCCCGAACCCGCCGGTACGCTCTCGAAACCAAACCCATCCAGCAGATCGCACAGCATGTCGCGGCTCTGCGGATGGTCGTCCACCACCAGGATGCGGCGGCCCGCGCCGTCGATCGTTTCGCCGGCGCCGGACAACTCCTGGTCCAGCTCGTCTTCCTCGGCCAGCGCCACATCCAGTACGAAGCCGAAGCGGCTGCCGCCGCCGGGCGCGGCATCGATATTCAGGCGGCTGCCCATCCGTTCCAGGATCTGCGTGACGATCGCCAGCCCCAGTCCATAGCCGTCGTAATGCGCGGCATTGCCACCGCGCGCGAACGGCTGCACCAGACGATCACGTTCGGACGGCTCGATTCCGATACCGCTGTCTTCCACCGCCATATGCAACTGCACCCTGCCCTGCACTGACGACACGGTGCTCACCGACAACTGGATATAGCCATCGTCAGTGAACTTGACGGCATTGCCGATCAGGTTCGCCAACACCTGCCGCAGGCGGCGGAAATCCAGCTTGACCAGCGCAGGCAGATCCTCCGCGTATTGGGTGACAAAGCGGTTGCCGCGCCGCTCCGCCGTCAGCGTCGCCTGTTCGGCCACGCTTTGCAGGAAAGCATGCAGGTGACCGGGCGCCTCGACCAGCTCCAGATCGGTGAGTTCGTCGCGCGAGAACTCCAGCAGCTCGTCGATCAGATCCAGCTGCTGCCGCGCGCTGCCTTCGATCAGCGCCGGATAGTCGCGCCGCCGGTTGCCGTCGCGCCACTGCCGCACGCTTTCGATGATCCCCGCCAAGGGCGAGCGCAGATCGTGGCTGATCCGCGCCAGCAGCATGCCGCGTGCGCGCATCGCGCTCTGCAACTGTTCGGTGCGCACCGCCACCGCCTGCTCCAGCCGCTGCGCATGCCTGACCAGCACGCTGACGCGCCAGCGCCAGGCCAAGACGATCGCGGCCAGCAGCAGCAAGGCGGCGCCAGCAAATGCCAGGGTGCTGCGCCACCACGGCGGCTTGAGCGTGAAACTCAGGCTGATCGGCGTGGACGGACGGCGCTGGTTCTCATCGACCGCCTGCAGCTCGAAGCGATACGTGCCGGGCGGCAGCGCGGCGTAGCGCGCTTCCCGCGCCGGCGCATCCACCCAGTCGTTGTCGATATCCGACAAGCGATAACGGAAGCGCACCGGGCTGCCCGAGCTGTTACCGAGCACGGCGAAACGCAACACCAGGGCGCCGCCGACGCCGAAGTCGGCCTGCGGATCTTTTCCGGCGAGCTCACGGCTGTTGTAGAGCGCCGAGACGAACCATGGATGCAGTTCGCGCGGCGCCAGCAGTTCGTCCGGCCGCAGCAGATGGGACAGGCCGATCGGTGTGCCGATCCATACCGAGCCGTCTTCGTCGGCGTGGAAGGCGCCATGGTTGGTCTCGTCCCACAGCAGGCCGTCGCGCGAGGTCAGGCGCGTCCATTGCCGGTCGGTCAACACATCCACGCCGTTATTGCCGCCCACCCACAGGCGGCCGCGGCGGTCGGCGCGCAGGAAGTAGACGCGGGAATCCGCCAGCAGCGGATCGTCCACCGGCGTGAGCATCACGCTGTCGCCGTCGCCGGCAACGCCGCCCAGCAGGCCCGGCTGCAGTGAACTCAGCCACAGGCGGCCGTCCGGCGTGACAGCCACGTTCTCATAGCCGCCCAGGGCCTCTTCCGGCGCAACTTTCACGTGCGCCCAGCGGCCGCCGCCATAGCGGAACAGGCCCGCGCTGCAGGCCGCCCACAAGCGGCCCGCGCGATCTTCCGCGAGGTCCGAGCACATCGAGGTGGGAATCAGGTCCGGCGCCGCGCGTTCCGTCCGGCCGCTGGCCGCGTCAACCGAATAGAGGCCGCCCAGCGTGTAAGCCCAGAAGCGGCCATGGCTGTCCTGGAATGCGCCGCGCACCAGGAAGGGCAAGGTGGCGATCACGCTGGTCTTGCGGTTGTCCGGCTCGTAACGCAACACGCGCCCGTCGAACAGGAAGTACCACACCGAGCCATCCGCCGCGGACAGCACCGTGCGCGTCTGGTGCGGCGGCGCCACGGCGAGCGGCCAGGGCTCGGCGTGGTTCTGCCCTGGGCCGATCACGCTGCCGCCCCAGTCGTCGGCCACCCACACCGCACCCGAAGGCGAGCGCGTGATCGACCAGATCAGCGATCCGCTCAAGCCCTGCGCGGCCGTCCAGTTCTCTACCGCATCGCGGCCGCTCCAGTGCAGCAGGCCGCGGCCGTAGGTGCCGATCCACAGCGTGCCGTCCTGGTCGACGATCAGCGCCGACACACCAGCCTTGGGCAGGCCATCGTCCGTGCCGAACAGCTCCCAGCGCTGGCCATCCCAGCGCGCGAGGCCGGTCGAGCTGCGGGTCAGCACGCGGCCGGCGCGATCCTGCGCGATATCGATGCTGGACGCGGCGACGTCCGCGCTGTTGCCCGGCATATCGCGCGCGACGAACTGTTCGCTGCCCGGCGCAAGCACACGCACCGTGTGGATGCCGCGCACCCACAGGCTGCCGTCGCTGGCGGCGAGAAAGCCCAGCCATTTGTCGGCCGGCACGCCGGCTTCCGCGCCGTAGCGGCGCAGTTGCCCCTGGCGCAGGCTGCACAGTTCGGCGCCGCAGCCGAACCAGGTCGTGCCGTTGCGATGGAAGACCGCGCTGACCTTGTCCAGTCCGGGGAAGTCCTGGCGCTGCGCCGCGCTGAAAGGCGCCGTCGCTTTCCAGTTGCTGTTGCCATCCGGACTGAGCAGCAACAGGCGGTTGCCGCTGACCAGCCACATGCCGCCGGCATCGTCGGCGGCCAGGGTCTGTCCGCGATCGGCCAGCAGCGGCTTGCCGCCCGGGCGCACCCAGCCGAAGCGGCCGTTCTCGCGCAATTGCAGGCCGGCGCGGGAGCCGACCCACAGGCGGCCGCGCACGTCTTCGTCGAAGCTGATCACTTCGGAGACCTGGAAGCCCTGCTCTGCGCCCACCTGGCTGAAGGCCATGCCGTCGAAGCGGTACAGGCCTTTCTCCGTGCCGACCCACACGAAGCCTTCGTGATCCTGGTGGATGCGCACCACCGAAAGGCTGGTCAGGCCGCTGCTCTGGTCGTAGAGCGTGAGCGGAAGCTGCGCCGCATGAGCGACGAGGTGCCACGCCCACAGACAGCATGCGAGCGCAAGCAGGCAGCCGCGCCGGAATGCGCGCGCATGCGGGATCAGCGACTCGCCCCTGATAAGAGTCACGGATGAAACCTTTGCCGGGTGGTGCGAAGCGCAAGCCCTTGCTCCGCGGTCGGCGGAGTATAGGGGGTCGCTCTCGCAGCGGTAGCCCCCGCGTGGCCGTCAGTAGTCGTAATTCACGCTCAGGCGCACGTAGCGCGGCTCCTGCCGATACAGCGCCGTGCCGAACAAGGGATTGGGCGAATACGGCGCCTGCTCGGAGTTGGGCTGCAGGAAGGTCGGGCGCTGCTCATTGAAGACATTGAAAACATTGGCGCTGAAGGCCAGCCGCTTGGCGGCGAACAGCGGGCGATAGCTCACGCCCAGATCGAGCTGATGCAGCCACGGCAGGCGCCCATGGCTGCCCGGCGGCGACGGCTTGCCATCGCAATAGTGATAGGCGTTGCCATAGCCCACCGGATCGGTGTGATCAGGTCCGTAGTAGCCCAGGCAGATGCGCGGATTGCCGGACTGCACGCTGAGGTTGCCGGAGATCTGCCATTCCTGCGTGAGCTGGTAGTAGCCGTAGAGCTTGATCACATGCGTGTGGTCGTTGTTCTGCGGCCCGTTGGTGTGCTCCATGATCGCGTAGTTGTCCCAGTCCTCGCTGGCCGAGGCGCCGCCCTGCAGCAGGTCCGAGCGCACCTGGCCCTCGGTGTTGCCGTAGCTGCGCGAGAACACATAGTCGAGCTTGCCGTACCAGGTGCCGTCGAACGGATGCTCCAGGAAGGTTTCCAGGCTGTAGTAGCGGCGCTTCAGGCGATCGAAACCCAGCTCGGCGTTGCTCATCGGAACGCCGACGAGCTGCCCGCCTGAGGTGATCAGATTGAAGGTATTGGCGCGGCCGGGATTGATCAGATAGCAGCTGTTGCTGGAGGCGATGTCGTAGCCAAGCGCCTTTGCCTTGTCCAGTACTCGATTGATGTCGCAGAAGTCGTCGATGGCGTTGCGCAGGATGCGCTGGGTCAGCTTGGCGCCGTATACCCAGGCGGGACCCGCCGTCTTGGTGAAGCCAAGGATGAACTCGTCCTGGTTCTCGGCCTTGATGCTCTGCGCGGTCACCGTGCGCGGATCCGGCGGGATGCCGAAGGAATTGTTCGCCGAGACCGGGTTGGACATCACCGTCAAGCCGGTGGGCGTGCCGTCGGCGGCGATACCGCCATAGGTGTAGTACTGCTGCGTGCCGACATAGCCGGCCGCTGCGCCAGTGGCCGGATTGAGCGGCATGCTCAGGTAGTAGCGGCCCACGTTGCCGTAGACCTTGAAGCTGGAATCGCCATTGACGTCCCAGCTGAAACCCAGCCGCGGCGCCCATTGCGGCTTGGTCTGGGTGATGAAAGCCTCGCCGCCAGGGTTGTAGTCGGTGAACTGGTCGTTGCGCAGGCCCAGCGAGAGCAGCCAGCGGTCGCTGACCTGCCATTTGTCCTCGACGTACTGCGCGCGCTGCATGGAGCGCACGCTCACCGCATTGTTGGCGATGTTCTTCTGCACGTAGTAGCCGCCCTGCCCGTTCGGGAAACCCGCCGGCGCGGGCACGCCAAGGCCCGAGACCAAGGGCAGATTCGGCGTATCGGTATGGCCGTACTGCCAGGTATAGCCCGGCCCGGAATTGCGGTTGCCCTGGTTGAGCGCCTCGGAACGCTGGTTGTCGATACCGGCGCTGAGCATGTGGTCGCCCAGGTGATAGCTGATATCCAGGCGCGTATTGGTGGTCTTGTTGCCGCGCGCGGGGTCGTAGAGCGTGGAGACGGTCTGGTTGTTGCCGCGCGGCGTGCCGCCGTTGAACGCGGGGTTCTGATTGGTGATGCCGCTGACGTAGGTGAGATCGCCGTTGTAGCTGCCCGGCACGTCGTAGTCGCGGGTCTTCATCTCGCCGTACATCGCGCTCACCGTCAGGTTGTCGGTGATGTAGCCGGTGTACTTGGCCACGTAGAGATCGCCGCCGACCTTGGTGTTGTCGTCGGCATTGATCAGATCGCCCTGGCGGCGCGCGCTGTAGTCGTAGCCGTAGACCGCGCCGCTGCCCTTGCGCTTGTCGGAGGCGCCGGTCAGCTCGAGGATATGGCTGTCGCTGATATTCCAGTCCAGCTTGCCGTACCAGCGCGGGCTGTTATAGCGATAGGTCTGGTAGGGCTTGCTGTTGTCGACCGCGTTGACGTTGGCGCCCTGTTGCCGCTCGAACTCGCCGGCCAGGAAGAAGAACAGCTTGTCCTGGACCAGCGGGCCACCGGCATAGGCGCTCACCGTGGTGGTCCACAGCTTGTTGCCGCTCTTGGGATCGTAGAGGCGCCCCGCCACCGGCGACGCCGGCGTGCCGTTGGCGTAGTACAGGTCGGTATAGTCGCTGCGCGCGAACGAGGGTTCCCACAGCACCTGTGCGCCGAAATGCCAGGTGTTGCTGCCGCGCTTGCCCACCTGGTTGATCACGCCGCCATCGGAACGGCCGTACTGCGCGCTGTAGCCGCCGGTGTACACCTCCTGCTGATCGATCGCGCCATACGGCAGCGTGATGCCGCCATGCCCGTTGAGCGGATCGGTGGTGTTGAAGCCGTTGATGTAATACGCGTTCTCCGTGGCCGCCGAGCCGCCGAAGCTCACCAGCGGCTTGCCGGTGGCGGTGGTGAAGTTGGCGCTGTTGCGGTTGACGCCAGGAGCCAGCATGGCGATCGCTTCGGCGGAGCGGGCCAAGGGAAGCCTGGCCAGTTGCTCGGCGGTGATCACCGTGCGCGAGTCCACGCTGGTGACGTCGATCGCGGGCAGCGCGTTGCCGACGACGGTAACCGGGCCGAGGTTGGTGGCCTCCTTGCTTGCCGCCGCGCCGCCGGAAAAAGAAACGTCGGTACCCGCACCGACCTGCAACGCGATCTGCTTGCGCGAGTCCACGGTCTGGCCGTCGCGGCGCAGCGAAACCGTATACGTGCCAAGGGCAGCTGCGAGGCGACATAGCGCCCGCGCGCATCCACCCCCACTTCGCGCTTGAAGCCATTGGCGTTTTCGATCAGCACCGTCTCGCCGCCGCTGGCGGCGACCTGGCCGAAGATGGTTCCCGTGGTCGACTGGGCCCAGGCCCCGCCGGAAGCCATCGCGCCGATGGCAAGCGCAACAACCAGGACACGTGTAGACGGCAGGCGCGGCGTCGCTTTGATCATATTCATCCCCATCGCTGGCTTGAGCCCATGGACGAGATGACCGCGCCGGACGGCAGCGCGAAGGCAAGCGAGTGCGCCAAGGAAGCGATGCACCTGTAGCCAGGACCGGCCAGGTAGTCCCTTACATGGATCGATCCAAATCCCGCCCCCTATAAAACCCGAAGGCGCAGGTCCGTTCGGGTTCGCGGCAAACTTGCAACGGTGTCATTCGATTGTCAACCGTTTCGTGTGCAAGCGGTCGGACATTTAGACGTCCAAATGATGTTGGTGAATAGCGTGCACTTTTTCTTCACGAGAGCGCATGTGCGCATTCATGCCAAGCATCCAAGCTCACCCGACCTGCCTCCTCTCCCCTCCGGGGAGAGGGTTGGGGTGAGGGGCCGGGCGGAGTGGTGAGCCAAGGGCCGTTACAAGCTCAAGAGCTTTTGATTCGTTCCATGGAATCGATGACCCGAGAGCCCCGCCCCCTCCGGGGCGCCCTCTCCCGGAGGGGAAAAGGCAATCACAAGCGCAATACCTTACGGCCACCCCACCCACTAGTGCATCATTGCCGCACTAACCTTTGGGGGAAGGAACTACGTGGAAACCAATCATCAGCTGCCCGTGCGCGAACACCACGTGCACCAGCGCCATTTCGACCGCCTGGTGATGCTCTCCGACGGCGTCTTCGCCATCGCCATGACGCTGTCGGCGGTGGAGCTGAAACCCGAGGAAACGGCCGGCGCCCACAGCCTGATCGCGCAATGGGCGACGCCCCTGCTGATCTACTTCCTGAGCTTCTTCATCGTCGGCGGCGTGTGGATGCAGCACCGGCGCGTGCTGACCCATCTGCGCCACGTGGATACCCCCATGACCCTGCTCACCCTCGCGGTGCTCAGCATGGTCTCGCTGATGCCGGTGGTGATCCGCGTGCTGCTCACCACGGCCAGCGGCGAGTCCAACGATGGGATGCTGATCTACTCGCTGGCCCTGATGGTCAACTATTTCTTCGTGGCCGCCTCGTGGGGCTATGCCGCCTTTATCGGCAAGCTGGCGCCGGACGTGCCCTCGCCGCGAGCCTGGAGCTGGCTGCTGCGCGACCTGTTCGTGGCGATGCTGTTCGGCGCGGTAGCGCTGTTCAGCGCGCACATGAAGGTGATCGCGGTGCTGGTGTGTGCGATCGGCATAGCCGTGCGCCTGGCCTCGGGCAGGATGGCCCGCCGCGCGGACGCCGTGGCCTGACGCCGGGCTAGACCGCCTTCATACTCTGCAGCGTCGTCGGCAACAGCTCGGCGACCGTCGGGTGGATATGCACGGCGTCGGACACGGTCGTGTACGGCGCCTTCGCATACATCGTATCCAGCAGGCAATGGATCGCCTCGTCGCCGTTGACGCCGAAGATCGCCGCGCCCAGCAATTCCCGCGTGGCGCCGTCGGCCACGGTCTTGATAAAGCCCACCGTCTCGCCGCGCTCGACGGCTCGCCCGACCCGCGTCATCGGCCGCGTGCCGACCAGCAGCTTGCGGCCGGACTTGCGCGCCTCCTGCTCGCTCATGCCGATGCGCGCCAGCGGCGGATCGGTGAACAGGCTATAGGCCTGGATACGGTCGGAGATGCGCCGCCTGCCCTGCCCCAGCACAGCATCGGCGACGATCTCGTAATCGTTGTACGAGGTGTGGGTGAACGCGCCTTTGCCGTTGCAATCGCCCATCGCCCAGATATGCGGCACGTTGCTGCGCCCGTGATCGTCCACCTTGATATAGCCGCGGTCGTCCATGGCGACGCCTGCCTTGTCCAGGCCCAGGTCGTCCGTATTCGGCTGGCGGCCGACCGCGAGCAGCAGATGCGTGCCCACCGCCTGCTCGCATAGCTGGTTGCCGCGCGCCTTGATCCGTATCGCACCCGGCTTGCCTTCCAGCGCAATGCACTCGGCGCCCAGGTGCACGGTGATCCCTTCGTCGCGCAGCATCGCCAGCACGGCGTCGGCGACATCGGCATCCTCGCGCGGCAGAAAGCGTTCCGAGCGCTCGACGATGGTCACCTTCGCGCCGAAGCGCCGGAACATCTGGCCGAACTCCAGCCCGATATAGCTGCCGCCGACGATCATCAGATGCTCCGGCAGTTCGCGCAGTTCCATCATGCCGGTGTTGGTCAGGAACGGAACGTCATGGATGCCCGGGAAATCCGGCACCGTGGCGCGGCCGCCCACATTGACGAAGAACGACTCCGCCTCGATCAGTTCGTCGCCCAGCCGCAAGCTATTCGGCGATTCGAAACTGGCATGCCCTTGCAGCAGGGTGACGTGCGGCATGCCGCGCAACCACTGCTCGACACCATTGCGCGCCTTGCCGGAAATCCCCTGGGTACGCTCCCATACGCGCTGCATATCGACCCGCGTGCCGTCGTTGCCAAGCACGCCGTACTCGCTCGCACGCCCGGCCATATGCGCGACGTATGCACTCGCCACCATCGCCTTGGTGGGAATGCAACCGGTGTTGACGCAGGTGCCGCCCACCAGCTTGCGCTCGATCACGGCCACCCGCCGGCCGGCCTTGCCCAGTTGCTCGGCCAGCGGCGGTCCGGCCTGACCGGCGCCGATCACGACGGCATCGAAACGCTGGTTCATGGCAAGCTCCTCGCGGACATGGGGCAGACGACGATCATCGCCTGCCGGCGTTCAAGGATCGGTGTACGGCGGTCAGGTCAGCACGTAGTCGTCCGGCTGCAGCGGCGGCGGCAGATCGGTCTCGCCCAGCAGGCTGCGCAGGTTGATCTCCACGGTACGGCTCAGCGCATCCAGCGGCAGATCGTTCGGCAGCAGGTCGAACGGATCCTCGATCTGCTCGCCGATGGCATCCAGGCCGAAGAAGGTATAGGCCAGCACGCCCACCGCCACTGGTGTCAACCAGCCGAACGGATGGATCAGGCAGAACGGCAGCATGAAGCAATACACATGCACCGTGCGATGCAGCAGCAGGATGTAGGCGAACGGAATCGGCGTGCCCTTGATCCGTTCGCAGCCGCCGAGCACGTGGGACAGCGTGTTGAGTTCCTTGTCCATCGCGGCGAGCAGCATGCCGTCGAGCCCGACTGCGCGGGCCTCCTTGGCATACATCTCGCCGAGAGCGCCGAGGATGATATTGGGCCGGTTCGGCGCCGCGATGGCTGCCGCGCAGACATCGGCGGAAAGCCAGCGCCGCAGATCCTGTTGCGGATCCGTGCCGCGCAGATGATGGCGCAGCGCATGGGTGTAGCCGATCAGGCTATGCACCAGCACCTGCCTGCGTTCGGGCGGCGCGCCGGCGAAGAAGGCCATGCTCTGCCGCGTCAGGTTGCGCGTCGCGATCACCAGCTCGCCCCACAGCGTGCGCCCTTCCCACCAGCGCTGATAAGCCACCGTATTGCGGAAGCCCAGGAAGATCGCCAGGGTCAGTCCCAGCAAGGTCAGCGGTGCCGCATCCAGCCGGAAATGCAGCGCCACGCCCTTCCAGTCCGCCACCACCACAGCCAGCGACAACAGCACGGTGTAGAGCACGCGCGGCCAGATGACCGGAATGATCGAGCCCTTCAGCGCGAACAGCAGCGTGCGGACGGAGTGGCTATGGGTGGGGCGAATGATCACGGCCGCGGCTCGTCCGCCAGGCCGCTCAACCGTTGCGGATGGCTGTAGACCACATGCCGCCCGGGCCGCACGAAGCCGGTCAAGGTGAGCTGGCAGGACTGCGCCAGTGTTACCGCCAGCGCCGTCGGCGCGGAGATCGCCGCGAGCACGCCCACGCCGAGGCTGGCCGCCTTGGTCACCATCTCGTAGCTCGCACGGCTGGTCACCAGGACGAAACCGCCGCGCAGGTCGATGCCCTTGCGGATAAGCGCACCCAGCAATTTGTCCAGCGCGTTGTGGCGGCCGACATCTTCACGCACATGCAGGATGTCGCCGGCCGGTGAGGCCCAGGCAGCGGCGTGCACGGCGCCGGTATGGCTGTTGAGTTGCTGATGCGGCGAAAGCGCTTCCAGCGCAAGTTCCAGCGCATGCGGTTCCAGCACCGGGCCATCCGGCACGCGCCCCAAAGGCCGCAGCACGTCTTCCAGATGGCGGCTGCCGCACAAGCCGCAACCGCTGCGGCCCGGCAGCAGCCGGGCCGAGTCTTCGTCGACGCCTTCCACTTCCGCAGCGTCGATGTCCACTACGTAGCCTTCCAACTGCTCGTGGATGGCGACACCGCGGATATCGCCCGCTCGCGCCACCCGCCCCTCGGTCAGCGAGAAGCCGTACGCGAAATCCTCAAGATCCGCCGGCGTGGCCATCATCACCGCGAAGGATTCGCCGTTGTAGCGCAACTCGACCGGCGCTTCCTCGGCCAGCCAATCCTCGCCCTGCCGCTGCTCGGCGCCCTGGCGAACGATGACCTGGCGCCTTGCGAGCCCGGAGCGCTGCATGATCGTCAGGCCTCTTGCGTCGCTGCAGCGGACAGCCGCACCGGAATGGACTTGTAGCCCGGCGTGCCCGAACGCGCATCGTGCTCGTCCAAGGCCAACAGGCCATTGCCTTCCGGGTAATACATCGCCACCGAGCCGCGCGCGATGCCATACGGCACGGCGACAAAGCCGCGCACCGCGCGCCCGTTCGGCGTGCCGTCCGGACGGCTGGCCTCGACGTCGATGCGGTCGCCTTCGCGCAGGCCGCGTTCGGCGAGATCTTCCGGATTGACGAAGACCACGTCGCGCCTTCCCGTAATGCCGCGGTAGCGATCGTTATAGCCGTAGATCGTGGTGTTGTACTGGTCGTGCGAGCGTACCGTAGCCAGCTTCAGAAGATCGCTCGCGACCGGCGGATCTTCGTCCAGGCCGCGCGCCAGCAGGAAGCGCGCCTTGCCGCCGGGCGTGTTCCAGCGCCGCAGCGCGGCAGGATTTTCCAGATGGAAGCCGCCGGGTTGGCGCACGCGCTCGTTGTAGTTGGCGAAAATGGGGAACACGGCTTCGATGTTGTCGCGGATGCGATCGTAGTCCTGCACCATGCCTTCCCAGTCCACCTTCGACTGCGGCAGCGTGGCCCGCGCCAGCAGCGCAACGATCGCCGGCTCCGAGCGCAGATGCTCCGACGCCGGCCGCAGGCGGCCCTGCGAGGCGTGCACCATCGACATCGAGTCTTCCACCGTCACCGACTGCGGGCCGGCGGCCTGGATATCGGTCTCGGTGCGGCCCAGGCACGGCAACAGGAAAGCCTCGCGCGCCGGGATCAGATGCGAGCGGTTGAGCTTGGTGGCGACATGCACCACCAGGTCCAGCTGGCGCATGGCCGGGAACGTCGCCTGCGGATCGGGCATCGCCACCGCCAGGTTGCCGCCCAGGCAGACCAGCGCCTTGGAACGCCCTTCGGCGATCGCCTTCACCGCCGCAACCGCATCGTGGCCATGCGCGGTCGGCGGTTCAAAGCCGTAGACGCGGCGAATGCCATCCAGCAGCGCGGCATTGGGTTTCTCGGTAATGCCCACCGTGCGGTCGCCCTGCACGTTGGAATGGCCGCGCAGCGGACAGATGCCGGCGCCAGGCTTGCCGATATTGCCGCGCAGCAGCAGCAGGTTCACCAGCTGCTGCACGTTTTCCACGCCATGGCGATGCTGGGTGATGCCCATGCCGTAGCAGAAGATCACTTTCTCCGCGGCCGCATAGATACCGGCGGCGACTTCGATCTCCGCGCGGGTCAGGCCGGAGGCGCGTTCGATGCTGTCCCACGAGGTGGCGAGCACGTCGTCGCGCAAGGCTTCGAGGCCGGTAGTGTGTTCGGCGATAAAGGCGCGATCCAGCAAGCCGGCGCCGCCGCCTGCCAGGTCGGCAGCATCGGCTTCGAACAGCCACTTCATCATGCCCTTCATGGTGGCGATATCGCCGCCGATCTTCGGCTTGAAATAGGTGCTGGCGATCGGCACCGAGCGGCCGGTCAGCATCTCGGCCGGGTCCTGCGGCGAAGTGAAACGCTCCAGGCCGCGCTCGGGCATCGGGTTCAGCACCACGATCGGCACGCCGCGCAGCGAGACCTCGCGCAAGGTGCCCAGCATGCGCGGATGGTTGGTGCCGGGGTTGTGGCCGATGCAGAACACCGCGTCGGCGTGTTCGAAATCCTCCAGCAGCACGGTGCCCTTGCCGACGCCGATCTGCTCCGGCAAGCCGACGCTCGAAGCCTCGTGGCACATGTTGGAGCAGTCGGGGAAGTTGTTGCAGCCGTATTCGCGGGCGAACAACTGGTACAGGAAGGCCGCTTCGTTGGAGGCGCGGCCGGAGGCGTAGAACTCCGCCATGGTCGGATCGGGCAGTGCGCGCAGCGCGGCGCCGATGCGGGTGGCGGCTTCGTCCCACGAAAGCGCCACGTACTTGTCCTGTGCCGCGTCGTAAGCCATCGGGTGCGTCAAGCGGCCCTGGTCTTCCAGCGCGTGGTCGCTCCATTCCCACAGCTCGGACAGCGTGTGCTGCGCGAAGAATTCCGGCGTCGTGCGCTTGGACGTCGCCTCCCAGGTCACCGCCTTGGCGCCGTTCTCGCAGAACTCGAACGACGAGGTGTGGCGCGGATCGGGCCAGGCGCAACCGGGACAGTCGAAACCCAGCGGCTTGTTGACGCGCTGCAATGCCTCGACCGAACGCGCCACCGCCATCTGGTCGCGGATCGCCTTGGCCACCGCGCGCAGGGCGCCCCAGCCGCCGGCGGGCCCCTCGTAGGGCTGGATGCTTTTTTCGAGGTCGGAGTCTTTCGGTTGCGTGCTCATGTCGCCGTGCGCAAGGGTTCGATCAAGATAAAGATGATAGGCCGTTCTGCCGTCGATGGCGCAGGAGGCGATTTACGTCGCACCCGCCGGCCAGCAGCGGATCGCTTCCGGCGGCAATGAAACCATTGGCGCAGCCGGCAATTCGTAGCCCGCCGGCGGCTCCACCCACAACCGCACCTGGCCGCAACGCATGCCGAGATAGCTGCGGTGCGGACCGGTCTGGCGCAATTCGAAGGTGGCGGCGATGGCGTCGTCCGGGGCCGTGGCTGCATCGTGCAGCCGCACGGCGGCAGGCGCGATATGCCAATCGACCAAGGCGCCATCGGGCAGCGCCGTATCCACCCGCACGCCGGCATTCGCTTCCGGCCACGACAGCCGTTGTGCTCCGGGCCTGCCTTCGATGCGTCCGCGCTGCACATTGCGCAGGCCCAGCAGGCGTGCCACCGCGCCGCTTGCCGGTTGCGCATGCACCTCTTCCGGCGTGCCGATCTGCACGATGCGCCGGCCATGCATCAGCACCAGGCGATCGGCTACCGCCGCGAGGGCGGGATCGTGGCTGACCGCCAGCGCGGGAATACCGGCCTCATGCACTTCGGCGATCAGTTCGGCCAGCACCTCGTCGCGTGTGACCGGGTCCAGCGCCGAGGTGGGTTCGTCCAGCAACAGCAGGCTCGGCCGGCGTGCCAGCGCGCGGGCCAAGGCCACGCGCTGCTGTTGCCCACCGGAGAGCGACGATGGCCAGCGCTCGGCGAGATCGGCCATGCCCACGCGCTCCAGCCATTGGATGGCCTGTTGGCGGCGCTGCGCTCCGCGCAGGCTGAAGGCGACGTTCTCCCACGCGCGCAGATGCGGGAACAGCGCATGTCCCTGCGGCAGATAGCCGACCGTGCGTCGCTGCGGCGGCAGGCCATCGAAGGGCTCGCCGCGCGCCGCGATCAGCCCTGCGATCGCCGACAGAAGCAAGGTCTTGCCCTCGCCGCTCGCACCGAGCAGCACGGTAAAACCCGCCACCTCGAAGCTGGCATGCAGCGCTACCGGCTGCTCGATGCGGTAGTCGATCCGCATCACGACAAGCGCCTGCGCACGGCCATGCCAAGGGCCAGCGGCAACGGCACCGCAGCCAGGAAGAACACCCATAGCAGCGGATACACCGCATCCAGGCCGATATCCTGCAGATTCACCCACAGCTTCACCGGGATGCCCTGCGGGTAGTAGGCGACGATCAGCACGGCGCCGAACTCACCCAGCGCCCGCACCCAGGCGAGCGCCACCGCAGCCGCCAGACCCAGGCGCGCCAACGGCAGGCTGACATGCACGAAGCTGCGCCACGGCGAATAGCCGAGCGTGAGCGCAATCTGCTCCAGCTCGCGCGGCACGCCTTCGAACGCGGTGCGCGCCGCCATCACGTAATAAGGCAGCGCCGCGTAGAACTGCGCCAGGATAAAAGCCGGCGCCGAATTGGTCAGCAGCAATCCGGCGCGCTCCAGCAGGTGGCCCGCCGGACCATAAGGACCATACATCGATGCCAGCAGCAGACCCATCGCCAATGGCGGCGTAAGCAACGACACCAGCAGCAAGGCATCGACCAGCCACCGCCCGCGCACCCGATGCCGCGCCAGCCACCACGCCAGCGGCGTGCCCAGCGCGACAATCGGCACCAGCGCCAGCAGGCTGTAACCAAGCGACACACGCACCGCACCGCCGTCGCCATGGGCGAAACCGAAATGGCGCCAGTCGGTGGCCAGCAGCAGGCCGACGAACGGCGTCGCCAACAGCAGCAGCGCCAGCGCCGCCGGCAACGCGGACAGCCGCGAACCGAAGCGCGGCGTGCCGGACAATGAGGTCACAGCGCCTCGCCGTGCGGCGGGTCGTAGCCGCGTTCGCGGAACATCGCCTGCCCTTCGGCCGATTGCAGCAGACGCACGAAGTCAGCGCCAAGCTGCGGCTGTTTCGCGTTAGTCAGCACGGCGGCATAGAACACCAGCGGTTGCGCTTTCAGCACCTTGCCGTCGGCAAGGGTCAGGTTGGCCTTGGCGTACCACACTTCCTGCATGGATGGCTGCGCCAGGTTGATCTCGTCGGGCAGATCGAGGGTCGGCAGATGATGCGAGAACGCCGCGCTGGCGTAGCCGACGGCCGCGTCGATCTGGCCGGCTTCCAGGCGCGACATCAGCGAGGGTTCGGCGAAGATCTGCTGCGGGTTCTGCAGCTCGCCGGCGACGTCCTTCAGCAGGCCGGGCTGGCGGTAGTAGCTTTCGGCCAGTTGCAGGGTCAGCAAAGCGTTCGCGCCCTGCGGGTCCACCGCGGGATCGGTGCGGCCCAGGCGCAGGCCGGACTGGCGCAACACCTCGTACCACTTCTTCTGGCCCTTCGCCGCAGCCTCGAAATCCTTGGCGAAACGGCTCTTGGGGCCATAGATCACCACCATGCGCGTGCTCGCCACCGGCACCGCGCGCTCGGCAAGGCCCGCGTCGCGCACCACTTTCATCGGCGGCGGCGTGATGGCGACGAAGACGTCGGCCTGCATCTGCTTGCCCGCCAGCAGGCGCGCAAGCGCGAAGGAACCCTGGCCGACGCCTTCGAAGCGCGCCTCGTGCGCCTTGGCGAAGGCCGGGCCGAGCGACTGGTCCATCACCACGCCCATCGAACCGGCATAGGCGACGCGCAGCACCGGCGTGTCGGCGGCCAGCGCCGATGCGCCAGACAGCAACAGCAGCGGCGCCAGCATGCGCGCCAGGAAACGATATCCGCTCTTCATGTCCTCTCCTCCTTCTTGCCGCGGCGATGCCGCACGCTGTCACGGACGTCCACATCAAACAACAATTGCAGCGGCTCTGCGCCGGGGACCGGCAAGGCGATCTCCAGGCCGTCGCGGCTGGGCAGGCGCGAGGCAAAGCTGCGTACTTCGGCGTCGGCCAGCATGACTTTCCAACCATCACCGGTGCGTTGCCAACCGTGCGCATCGCCAAGCGCCAGCTGCTGGCTTTCCACGCTGCCGTCGGGCCAATGCGTGCGATTGCCCACCGAGGCGCCGCCGAGCAATTGCGCCAGCTCGGCTTCGTCGATGCGCAGGCGCAGCGTCTGATCCTGCAGTTGCACCTTCATCCGGCCACCTCGTTCCATTCGGTTGCGGTATTGCAGTCGGCCAGTTGCGCCGCTTCGGCTGCGTCCAGCGCCAGTTCCTCGTGACCGATCGCCGCTTGCAATGAGCGCAGCGAGCGTTGGCGCGGATCCTCGCGCGACATCAGGTCGGACAAGAACTGGCGGCTGCGCTGATCCAGGCGCAGCCGCAGCGGCAACACATGCCTGGCGAACGCGAGACTGCAGGCATGCGGCTGCTCGGTGCGCAGGCGACGCAGCAGCGCGGGCTGCAACAGCGGCATGTCGACCGGGATCACCAGCAGATCGGCATCGCTTATCTGCGCCTGGACGATGCCGGCGAGACCTCCGAGCGGCCCTGCCTGCGGCGTCGTATCGGCAATGCCGCCGTACTCCGGGCGCAAGCCGCTGACGCGCACCTCATCCACCCCAGCCTCGCGCAACGCATCCAACTGATGCTCGATCAGCGGCCTGCCCTGCCACGACAGCAATGCCTTGTCCCGCCCCATGCGCGACGACAGGCCGCCGGCAAGCACCACGCCGATGCACGGCAACGGCTCAGTGCGCGTGCCCATGGCCGCCGTGCGCGTCGTCGTGCGTATCCGCGGACGACGGCTCGCACAGCGAGCAGCCCTCGCTCCATGCACTGTCGCCGTCGACGTAGTGCTCCTGCTTCCAGATCGGCGCTTCGTGCTTCACCGCCTCGATCGCCAACCGGCAGGCACGGAACGCCTCGGCGCGATGCGGCGTACCCGCGGCCACCACCACGGCGAGATCACCCAGACCCAGGTCACCCTTGGCATGGGCGATATACAACTTCATCGGCGCGCCCACTTCGGCGCGCGCGCGTTCGCCGATCGCGCGAAAAGTGCGCAGCGCCAGCGGCACGAACAGGTCGTAGCTGATGCCGGTTACCTGGCGGCCCAGATTGAAATCGCGCACCTTGCCGACGAAGACCGAGATGCCGCCGAAACGCGGGTCGGAAACGAAGTCCAGCGCCGCGGCGACATCCAGCGCAGCCTCTGCGCGTTCGACCACGGCGACCTGCAGATCGTGCATCAGGTTTTCCACGCTCATCCTCCGCTCACCGGCGGCAGCACCGCCAGCTCGGCATCGCCAGGCACCTCGCGGTGGTTGTGCAGGATTTCTTCGGTGCTGGCGAAGGCGGAGATGCGCACCAGGCCGGCATTCACCTGCGGCGCATGCTCGCGCAGATAAGCCGCCAGCAGCTCGCGCAGATGCTCGATGGTGCTGCCGGGCGGTACCTCCAGTTCGAGATAGCCACGAGGATCGGCCTCGCGCAGGGCGCCGTACAGCGCGATCCGCACGTTCATGGCTGACTCCACGATGGGCTTTCCAGATGGCCCAGCCCATAAACCTCGACCAGCGTGCCGGCCGGCAGCTCGCCTGCCTCGAGCGGAATACGGACCCAGGCATTCGCCTCCGCGAGCGGGCGGATGCGGTACGACTCCTGCCCGTGCAACGCCGTCGCCGACAACTGCCCGCCGTCGCCGACACCGAGTTGCGATTTCAGATAGAAATGCAGACGCGGCTTCTTCACGAAGGCCGCAGCCAGCGGCACCTGCCACGGACGTTCGCGCGGCAGGCCGAGCATCGCGCGCAGCGCCGGCTCGACGAAGAAACGCAAACCCACCGCCACGGCCACGGGATTGCCAGGCAAGCCGAAGAACAGGGTGCCATCCGGCAGCCTCGCGAACAGCAGCGGCTTGCCGGGACGAATGGCCACCTTGTGGAACAGCACCTGCGCGCCGAGCCTTTCCAGCGCGGCGGGCACGAAGTCGTAACGCCCCATCGAAACCGCGCCGGTGGAAATGATGATGCGCGAACCGGCCGCGCGGGCGCGGTCGACCGCATCGAGAAACGCATCGACGTCGTCGCCCACCGTTTCGCCATGCGCCAGCTCGGCGCCGGCCGCGGGTATGCGCGCAGCCAGGAACGGACCGTTGGAATTGCGGATCTGCCCCGGCGCCAGCGGCACGGCGGGATCGTCGATCAGTTCGCGGCCGGTGCACAGCGCTGCCACTCTGGGGCGTGCCGCAACGTTGACGCGGGCTACGCCCAGCGATGCCAGCAGCATCAGATGCTGCGGCGCCAGCAACGTGCCGGCGGACAGCACGGTCTCACCCACGGCCACATCGGAACCGGCCAGGCGCACGTTCTGTCCCCGCGCCACTTCGGCCAGCAGGCGCACGCGATGCGGCGCTTCCAGGCGTTCGGTCTGCTCCACCGGAATGACGCGGTCGAGCCCTTCGGGCATCGCCGCGCCGGTCATGATTTCCCATGCTCCGCATGCGCGGCCGCTCATCGCATCGCCCGCGGCCTGTTCGCCTTCGACCAGCCATTCGCTGCCCGCCGACAATGGCGCCGCGTCACCGCCAAGCGCGTAGCCATCCATCGCCGAGTTGTCGAACGGCGGCACGGCGGCCGCGCTGATTACCGGCTGGCGCAGCACACGGCCCAGCGCGAGCTCGCTCCAGCAGTCTTCCGCCGGCGCCGGCGTGCAGTGCTCCAGGATGATGCGTACGGCGTCGGCCGGTTCGAGCAGTTCGTGGCTCATGCATGGCCTCCGCCGGCGGCCATGTCCAGCGCATGGGCGAGGATGGGCGCGAGGATATCCATGCCTTCCGCCACCGCCTTGGCGCTGCCGGGCAGCGCAATCACCAGCGTGCCGCCCACCAGCACCGCATCGGCGCGGCTCAGCCAGGCCATCGGCGTGTGGCGGCCGCTTTCGCTGCGGAACAGTTCGCCGATGCCGGCGACATGGCGATCGGCGACCTGCGCCAGCGCTTCGGGCGTACGGTCGCGCGGCGACAGCCCGGTGCCGCCGGTGCACAGCACCAGGCGGACGCCATCGGCGGCGAGTTCGCGCAGGCGCGTGGCCAAGGCGTTTTCATCGTCGGGACGCACTTCGGCGGAGCCGAGTTCCGCGCCCAGCGCGCGCAGGCGCTCCACCAGCAGCGGGCCCGAGAGGTCTTCGTAATCGCCGCGGCTGGCGCGGTCGCTGAGCGTAATCACCGCTGCCGCCACGCCTTCGAGCTTGGCTGATGCACGCGGGCGATAGTGTTCGCGCTCGGCATCAGTCATCCCATCCGGATGCAGCCAGAGCCCTTTCTTGCCGCCTTCCTTGAACAGCAGGCGCGTGCCGCCCATCGACAATGCGGGCTGCACGGGCTTGGTCAGGTCATACAGCGTGAGCAGCGCCGCGCTGACGCCGGCCAGCGCCTCCATTTCCACGCCGGTGCGGGCGAACGTAGCCACTTCGCAATACACACGAATGGATTGGCGTTCCGGCACGCGCTCGCAGTGCACCTCGATATATTCCAGCGGCAGCGGATGGCACAGCGGCATCAGCTGCGAAGCGTTCTTCGCCCCTTGCAGGCCGGCGATCTCGGCCATGGCGATCGCATCGCCCTTGGGCAGTCGGCCGTTGGCAAGATCCTCGTAGGCGCTTCCTGCCTGCAGTTCCCCCACGGCCACTGCGCGGCGCGCGGTGGCACGCTTTCGACGCACGTCGGCCATGTAGAAATGGTGGACGCGCGCATCGCGTTCGAGCATGAATCAGCCTCCGGTAGATGCCAGATGGGGAGTGATGCCGGTACGGCCTTCGTGCAGATGATGCGTCTGTTCCTTGCGCACCAGCTGGCCGCCGATCGCGCGCACCAGGTCGCCCAGTTGATCGTCTTCCTGCAGCAGCGGACGCAGCGGGATACCGAACTCGCCGAACAGACACAGGCGCAGGTCGCCGGTGGCGGTAACGCGCAGGCGGTTGCAGCCGGCGCAGAAATCCTTGGAGTACGGCGCGATGATGCCGATGCGGCCGGCGTAATCGTGGTGGCGGTATTCGCGCGCGGGACCGGCGTCGGCGGCACGCGGCAGCAGTTCCCAGCCGGCATCCTGCAGTTGCGTTTCCAGCTTTTCGGCGCACACGTGGCGTTCGCGGAAGAAAGCCAGGGTATCGCCGGTCTGCATCAATTCGATAAAGCGCAGGCCCACCGGGCGGTCGCGCAGGTAGTCGAGCCAGGCCGGCAGCTCATGATCGTTGACGTCGCGCAGCAGTACGGCATTGAGCTTGACCGACGGCAGGCCGGCGGCCACGGCCTGGTCGATGCCGGCGAGGATATCGTCCAGCCGGTCATGGCCGGTGATGCGCGCGAAGCTGGCGCGGTCGAGGCTGTCGACGCTTATGTTGATGGCGTTGAGGCCGGCATCCATCCACTCGCCCAGCCGACGCGTGAGCAGCGTGCCGTTGGTAGTCATCGCGAGCTTGCGCACGCCCGGTATCGCGGCGGCGGTGCGCAGCACTTCGGTAAGGTCGTGGCGCACCGAAGGCTCGCCGCCGGTGATGCGCAGCTTGTGCATGCCCACTTCGGCGAAGCCACGCAGCAGGCGTGCGATTTCCGCCAGGCTCAGCGGAGCGCTCGCGGCGGGGTCGGCGTGGTAGCCGTTGGGCAGGCAATAGGTGCAGCGGAAGTTGCACGCCGGGATGATCGACAGGCGCAGGTAGGGGAAGTGGCGGCCGTAGCGATCGGAAAGCACGTTCATCGCGTTCCTCCCGCGCTCCGGGCGTGCGTTTTCCCGTCCAGGTGGCGCTTGGAAGGCATCACGTTCAATTAACAATCATCCCGTCTAGACATGCTGAAGCCGAAGGCTTCGGCGGCGGCGAACGCACGGGTTGAAGTATGGGCGTTAGGGGGCTGGGACACCAAGTATTTTTGTGTGTGGCGTGATGTCCCGGCCCGTGCAAACCCCAACGTCGCGACGACACCTGGGGGCCTGCTGGGGTGCGCCCGCGGCTTACCCCAACCTACGGCGCACGCCGCTTTGCCACCTCATCCGCCGTAAGCGTCGCCGGCTTCCCGCCGAAATGGACCAGCACGAAATTGCCAAGCGCGGCGACCTCGGCATTCGTATAGGCCTGTCCGAACGAGGGCATCGAGGTCTCCCCATGCACGGTCCGCAGGGTCGAGCCCTGCAGGATCACCTGCGTGAGGTTATGCGCCTCCGGATCGTTCGCCGCCTGTGTTCCCAGCAAGGCGGCCGCTTCCACCTGCCGCCCCTGGCCGTCCCACCCATGGCAACTGGAACATGCACCCTGGAACAGATGCTGCCCCAACCCGCCTTGTGCCAGTTCCTCCGCACCCGGGGCATTGGAAGTGGAAGCAAGCGCCAAGGCCGGACGTTCGTTCACTTCCGAACCCGCACTGCCCTGTTGCGGCTTCACTTCGCGCAAGTAAGCGACCAGGGCGCCGATATCCTCCTGCGTGAGGTATTGCAGGCTGTACTGCACCACTTCGCCCATGGGACCGGATGCCGTGCCGCGGCCGCTCGCATGCCCCTTGGACAGATAGTCGGCAAGTTGCTGCTCGCTCCAGTTGCCGATGCCGTGGGTCTTGTCGGGCGTGATGTTGTAAGCCTTCCAGCCCTGCAGCACTTCGCCTGACAAGGCCCGGCTGCTCTTCAGCGCATACATGGCGTTGCGTGGCGTATGGCATTCCTCGCAATGGCCCAGCGCGGTGGCCAGATAAGCGCCGCGATTCCACGCCTCCGATTTGCCTTGCACCGGCTGGAAGCGCTCCTTCTTCAGGAACAGCGCATTCCAGACGCTGAGTCCCCAGCGCTGGTTGAACGGGAAGGACAACTCGTTCGCCCGCGCCGGCGCGTGCTTCGGCGGCAGGCTGAACAGGTAAGCCTTGATCGCCAGCACGTCGTCGCGGCTCAGCGCCGTATACGAGGTGTAAGGGAACGCCGGATACAGCGGCTTGCCGTCCTTGCGCACGCCCGCATGCAGCGCGCGCACGAACTCGTCGTCGCTCCAGTCGCCGATGCCGGTTTCCTTGTCCGCGGTGATATTGGTCGAATAGATCGTGCCGAACGGCATCTTGAACGCGACGCCGCCGGTATATGGCTGGCCGCCGGGCACGCTGTGGCAAGCAGCGCAGTCGGCGGCGCGGGTGAGGTATTCGCCGCGCGCCACAGGATCGGTCAGGCTGGCCGGCGCGCCCGCGGCGGCCGGTTGCGGCGCGCCGGTTTCCTTGCCGTCGCCCACCGTGAACCACGCATAGGCGGTGAAGGCGGCGGCACCCACTACAACGATGGCGACCAGCGCCAGGACAGTGCGCACGGGTTTCATACCTTGCCCTCCTTCGCCGCGCCGTGATCCGACGCCTGCGTGACCACCGCCTTGAGTGCATCGGCGCCCTGCACCAGCGCCGAGCGGTCAATGGGGTAGCTGCGCAGACGCACGCCGGTGGCGGCGAATACCGCGTTGAACAGTGCCGGGAAGGCCATGACCGTGCCGGTCTCGCCTATGCCGCCGGGCGTTTCCTTGCTGTCGACCAGATGCACTTCCAGGGCCGGCGTCTCGTTGATGCGCATCATGCGGTAGTCGTTGAAGTTGTGCTGCTCCACCGCGCCGTTCTTGAGGGTGATGCCGTTGTACAGCGCGGCGGTCCAGCCGAAGATCAGGCCGCCCTGGACCTGCGCCTCCACCGTATTGGGATTGACCGCCACGCCGCAGTCGACAGCCGCAACGGCCCGGCGCAGCTTCACCTCGCCTTGCGGCGAGACCTCGGCCTCGACGATCACACATAGATAGCTGCCGAACGGCGCCGCCACCGCTATGCCGCGTCCCACGCGCGCCGGCAGGCTGCCCTTGCCCCAGCCTGCCTTTTCGGCGGCCAGATTCAGTACGCCCAGCGCACGCGGGTTCTTCTGCAGCAGGCTGCGACGATACTCCAGCGGATCCTTGCCGGCCGTATGCGCGAGTTCGTCGATGAAACTCTCGATGACGAATACGTTGTGCACCGGGCCGACGCCGCGCCACCAGCCCAGATGCACGCCCTCGGGCATGTCGTGGCGCACCCATTCCACTTTCACGTTAGGAAATTCGTACGGCAGGTCGGCGGCGCATTCGATCGCATCCGCATCCATGCCGTTCTTGCCCATCGCGCCCGGCGCGAACGTGGCCAGCACCGAGCCGCTGGTGATGCGGTGCTTCCATGCGACCGGCTTGCCGTCATCGCCCAAGGTGGCGGCGATGCGGTCGTAATAGGCCGGGCGGTAGCGGTCGTGCGCGATGTCTTCCTCGCGCGTCCACACCACTTTCAGCGGGTAGCTCACCTGGCGCGCGAAGGCCACGGCCTGCTCGACCGGATCCTCGAACAGCCGGCGCCCGAAGCCGCCACCCATGTATTGGTTGTGCACCACGATGGTCTCGGGCTTGAGGCCGGTGAGCTTGGCGGCGACGTCCACGCAGCGCGCGGGCACCTGGGTGCCGGTCCAGATATCGCAACCGTCGGGGCGCACGTGGACGATCGCGTTCTGCGGCTCCATGGTGGCGTGCGCCAGCAGGGGCAATTGGTAAACAGCTTCGACCGCCTTGCCCTTGGCGCCGTCGACGTGGCCGACCTCCTTGCCGGGAATCGGCGTGCCGTTCTTCGAGGCCTCGGCCAGGTCCTTGAACAGCTGCTCGGTGGAAAACTGCGTGTTGGGGCCGTGGTCCCAGGTGATATCCAGCGCATCCATCGCCTGCTTCGCCGCCCAGAAATGCTCGCCGACCGTGGCCACGGCGTCGGCGATCTTCAGCACGGCCACGAAGCCGGGCACCTGGCGCGCACGGCTGTCGTCCACCGCAACGAGCTTGCCGCCGAAAGTGGGGCAGGCCTTGACCGTGGCGATCTTCATATCCGGCACGCGCAGGTCGATGCTGAATTGCAGCGAGCCGTCGACCTTGCCGGCGGTGTCGACGCGGCGCAGCGGCTTGCCGATCAGGGCGAAGGCCGAGGCATCTTTCTCCTGGACCTTCTCCGGCATCGGCAACTGCGCGGCGGCATCGGCGACATCGCCGTAGCCCACCGTGCGCCCGCTGGCCTCGTGACGAATCACGCCGCGCGCCACCGTGCACTGCGCGGGATCCACCTTCCACTTGGCCGCGGCAGCGTTGACCAGCAAAGTGCGCGCCGCCGCACCGGCCTGGCGCAAGGTGGTCCAGCAGAAACGGATGGTGGTGGAGCCGCCGGTCGCCTGTTCGCCCAGCAGCGGGTTGGCGTAGAGCTTGCGATTGGCGGGCGCATGTTCGACCACGATCTGGTCCAGGCCCAGATCCATTTCCTCGGCCAGCAACGTGGCCTGGCCCGTGTACGCGCCCTGCCCCATCTCGATGCTCGGCATCACCAGATGCACCGAGCCGTCGGTGCCGACGCGGACAAAAGCATTCGGCGCGAAGGCGGCATCGCCCGCCGCAACCGGCCCTTGCGCCGCGGCGCGGCCGAGCACCTTGGCGCCGCCGCCCAGCCAGAGGAAGGCCACTACCAGCCCGCCCATCTTGAGGGCTTCGCGGCGCGACGGATTGTCGGGACGTTCTTCGCCCAGCGGCTTGTCGAAGCGCACGTTCATGCCACGCTCTCCACGCGAACGAAGGACAGCACCTGGCTGGTCGCCGCGGCGGGCGCTTCGTTGGGAATGGTCTGCGGCGCGACCTTCTTGCCGGTCGCCACCTGCTTGATCGCCTCGCGGATACGCACATAGGTGCCGCAGCGGCAGATATTGCCGGACATGGCCACGTCGATCTCCGCATCGCTGGGTTCCGGCGTGGCCGCCAGCAGCGCGGTGGCGGACATGATCTGGCCGGATTGGCAGTAGCCGCACTGCACCACTTCGATATCGAGCCAGGCCTGCTGCACTTTCTTGCCGACCGCGCTGGCGCCCACGCCTTCGATGGTGGTGATGGCTTTCGTGCCCACTGCGGAGACCGGCAGCACACAGGAGCGCACGGCCGCGCCATCCAGGTGCACCGTGCACGCGCCGCATTGCGCGATACCGCAGCCGAACTTGGTGCCGGTCAGGCCGATCACGTCGCGCAGCAGCCATAGCAGGGGCATGTCGTCCGGGACGTCGACCGAGCGGGATTCACCGTTGATATTCAGGACGATCATATTTGCCTCCGCGTCTGTGCATGGGCGATGTCGGGGTACGGCTTCGTGGGGGCTATCCGCTGCCCGTGCGCCAACGCTCGTAGTCGTCCGGCGTGTCGATATCGATGCGGGCTTCGGGCATCGGCAGGGGCTGCACGTCGTCCGCATAGAGGGTGAGCAGGCTGCGCGCGCCTTCGGGGCCGTGCAGCAGTTCCAGCTCGTGGAAGAAGCGCGAGGGAAACAGGCAAGGCACGCCGAGCACGCCACCGCCGTAGTCCGCCGCGATGATGCGGTCGGACGAAGCCGCGTCCGCCAAGGCCTGCAGTTGCGCGGCGCCGAGCGCCGGCTGATCGCACAGGCAGACGGTGACGGCCGCCAACTCCGCATGGCGTTCGCGCAGGCGCCCCAGGCCGAAGGCCAGCGAACCGCCCATGCCGGATGGCCAGCCCGCATGGAACGCCGCATCGAGCGGCAAGCCATCCAGCGCGGCTTCGACATCATCTTTATAAGCGCCGATCACCACCGTCACCCAGGGCGATACGCGCAGCGCTTCGCGCGCGATGCGGCGCACCAGCGGTTCGCCGTCGACCATCAGCAGTTGCTTGGCCGAGCCGTAGCGCACCGCGCCACCGGCGGCGAGCAAGACGATGCCGTGGGCGCGGGCACCGGTCATGAATGGATCGGCCCGTCGGTGCGGCTCAGGCGGGCGCCGGAGCGCGCGCGCATCGCCGCCATGATTTCCGCGGCGACGGAAAGCGCGATTTCCTGAGCTGTCTCCGAACCGATATCCAGGCCGGCTGGTGCATGGATCGCGGTGGCGGACCTGGGCACGGCCTTGTGGATGCGGCCGGCGCGGTCGCGTGAACCGATCACGCCGAGATAAGCCAGCGGCTGCGGCGCCAGGGCCTGTACGTAAGCGAGATCGCGCTCGTAGTGATGGGTCATGACGACAACGGCGGTCTGCCGGTCGAACGCCAACCGCTTCGGCAAGGCTTCCGGCGCGGCATAAACCAAGGCGCCGACACTTTCGAGTTGGCCGCGCGGCGTAGCTACGTGCTCGACCAAGGTGGTCTGCCAGCCCAGTCCATGCGCGAGGCGCGCCAGCGCAAGCGCGCATTCGCTGTAGCCGATCACGACCAGCGCGGGCTTGGGACGCCAAGCCTCGAGCAGGACATCCAGTTGCGCACCGTCCGCTTCGGCACGTTCGAGCACGACGCTGCCATGGACAGGCAGGCCATCGGCAAGCGCATGAATGCGCTGCGCCAGCTTCGGCGCGGGAATATCGGTCCAATGCCCCGCCGCATGGCGGATCAGCCGCCACGGCCGCGGCGTGTGCACCGCGCCGTCACGCGAGAACACGGTGGCGACGCTGGCCGGCGCGCGTTCGTCGTGCAGGCGGGCCAGCACATCCATGAATTCGAAATCTTCCGGTCGCACCAGCGGCTCGATCAACACGTCCAGCTCGCCGCCGCAGCCGACTTCCATCAGCACGTCGAGATTGGATTCGCGGTTGTACGGCACCAGCGCGGGCGCGCGTTCGGCCATCGCACGCTGGGCGCGCAGCACGATATCGCGCTGCGGACAGCCGCCGGCGAGCGCGCAGGTCACTTCGCCGTCGGCATGCACGAGCATGCGGGCGCCGGCGCGGCGGAAGGTGGAACCGCTGGTGCGGACGATAGTCGCCAGCGCGGCAGGCTCGGGCTTGGCGCGTGCGCGGAGCTGCTGGACCGCCGCAAAGAGCTGTGGGAACTCCTGCGAAGCATTCATTCGATGTCGCCTGCCCGTATCAGCCTGAGCATGCTAGTCGTCCGGTCTAAGGATTGGCAACCGAGGTGCCGGCCCCCTGCGGCGATCGAGGTCTGGCCAATCGGCGATCTTTTGCGGCTGCGATTTGTTGATAATCATTCTCATTAAACCTATGCTTGCGCACCTTCCCCCAAGGCCCAGGCCCGCATGCCGCGCTCGATCGGACTATTGCAATCCGTACCCAGCCCCTTGCTGTGCGAAATGCTGGGCCATGCCGGCTATGACTTCGTGCTGCTCGACCTGGAGCACGTGCTGGTCTCGCCCGACCAGCTGCAGCACGCCATCCGCGCCTGCGAACTGGGCGGCTGCGCACCCTGGGTGCGTGTGCCGGAGGTGGACGAGAAACTGATCGGCCGCGTGCTCGACGCCGGCGCCAAGGGCGTGGTGATTTCGCGGCTGGAGACGGCCGAACAGGCCGAACGCGCCGTCGCCGCGGCGCGCTTCCCCCCGCTGGGCCGGCGCGGCATCACCGGCGGCCGCGTCACCGGCTTCGGCAAGACCGCGCTGCCGGATTACATCGAGCAGGCCAATCGCGACATCCTGGTGGTGCCGATGATCGAAAGCGAAGCCGGCGTGCGCGCCCTGCCGCAGATCCTCGCCGTCCCCGGCATCTCGCTGGTGATGGAAGGCGCGCTGGATCTGGCGCTCGACCTGGGCCTGGGACCGCAGCCGCTGCACGCCGAAGTGTGGCGGCGCCTGCTCGAAATCGCCCAATGCTGCGACGAAGCCGGCATCCCGTTCTGCCCCAACCCGCGCAACGACGAACAACTGCGCCACTGGGCCGCGCGCGACATGCGCTGGATGCTCGCCGGCGAAGACCGCGGCCTGCTGCTGGCCGCCCTGCGCGATCGCGCCAGCGCCTTGCGCTCGCTTTGATCCTTCACTTTTTACTTATTGGATTCGCTACGTGACCGGTCACCCTCGCCTGCACCTTCTCGGCCTCGCCATCGCCATCGCGCTGTGCGCCACTTCCGCACAAGCCGACGACACCACTACGCCGAACAAGCCGCGCGAGCTCGAAGCCGTACAGGTGCAGGGCAATGTGCTGGGCCAGTCGTCGAAGGAGAACGTGCGCACCTACGCCGGCAGCCGCAAGGTGATCGCCAGCGAGGAACTGGCCACCGGCGCCAACCGTTCGCTGGACGACGCCCTGCAGCAGGTGCCGGGCATCAAGATCTTCGACGAGACCGGCACCGGCGTGCTGCCGCAGATCATGCTGCGCGGCCTGTACGAAAGCCGCAGCGGCCGCGTGCAGGTACTGGAGGACGGCATTCCGCTGTCGCTGGCGCCGTATGGCCAGACCAGCCTGTCGCTGTTCCCGGTGACCATGAACCAGATCGACCGCATCGATATCGTGCGCGGCGGCGCGGCGGTGCAGTACGGCCCCAACAATGTCGGCGGCGTGATCAACCTGGTCAGCAAGGCGATCCCTGAGCGCTGGACCACCACCCTGGGCGAGAAGATCACCGCCGGCGGCGCCGGCCGCTATCTGCGCGACACCAGCGTGAGCACCGGCGGCTATCTCACGCCCGACTTCGGCCTGCAGCTGGACGCCGACTGGAACAAGGGCCAGTACTGGCGCGAGCACAGCGGCACCGACGTGAAGAACGTGCGCCTGCGCGCCGAGTGGTGGCTGGCCGACGACAAGCTGCTCAAGGCCGATGTGCAGCGCTACGTCGCCAACATGGATATGGCCGGCGCGCTGTCGGTCGCCGATTACGAAGCCAACCCACGCCAGGCCACCCGCCCGCTGGATCGCTTCACCGGCCGCACCACGCGCGCCTCGCTCACCTATCAGCAGGATCTCGGCGCCTGGGGTCCGTTCGACCAGTCGCAGTTCACCTGGACCAACTTCAGCGCCGACAGCAGCCGCAACTTCATCGTGGGCATGCGCCGCCTCGCCAGCGAAACCTGGCGCCCCGACCTGGCGCCGCAGCTGCTGCAGAGTGCGCCGCGCGGTTTCAAGATCTATGGCAGCGAGCCGCGTATCGCCTTGCATATCGATTCGGGCAATGTCACGCAGCAGTGGACGGCCGGCGTGCGCGCGGTGCACGAAGACATCGACTTCCTGGTCGGCAATACCGGCCTGGATAACGGTGTCTACACTCTTGTGCGCAACTGGCAGTTCAAGGATCGCGCCTGGTCGGCCTATGTCAGCGATGCGATCGGCCTGTTCGGCGACCGCCTGACCATCACGCCCGGCCTGCGCTACGAGCACCTCAATTCCACCTACCTCAACCGCGCCAACGGCACCAGCACGCAGAACAATGTGCGCAATGCCCTGCCCGGCCTCACCGTCGGCTACAAGGCCAGCTCGCAGTGGTATGTGTATGCCGATGCGCAGCGCTCGCTGCGCGCGCCGCAGGTGACCCAGATCATCTACGGCGACAACCTCGATTCCGAACTGGCCTGGAACTATGAAGCCGGCGCGCGCTATACGCCGGCCGAAGGCACCAGCATCAACCTCGATGTGTACCGCATCGATTTCGACAAGCAGATCCAGCTCGACAACACCACGCGCACCTACGCCAACCTGGGCAAGACCCGCCACCAGGGCGCCGAGCTGGAACTGGAATGGAGCCCGCCCAGCCTGCGCGCGCTGAAGTTGAGCGCCGGCTATGCCTATCTCGACGCCAGCCAGCAGTCCGGCCAGTACGCCGGCCGGCGCGTACCCTATACCTCGCGCAACCAGTTGAACCTCGGCGCCAGCTACGGCACCGGCGATACGGTCGTCGCCTTGACCAGCTACTACTTCAGCCGGGCCTACAGCGACGCGGCAAATACGGTGCGCGAGAACGCCATCGCCTCGGTAGGCGAACTGCCTTCCTACTGGGTGTGGAACATGCAGCTCACGCAGACCCTGATGCGCGCCGGCACCAGCACGCTCAAAGGCACGCTGGCGGTCAACAACATGTTCGATCGCCGCTACTGGTACCGCGGCATCGACACCAGTCCGTGGGGCCGCCAGCCGGCGCCGGGCCGTACGGTCACGGCGGGCGTGGAACTGACTTTCTGAGACAGCGTGATGCAACGCACGCCGGCGCAAGTTGTCTTGCATCTGCAACCGGACATTGACGCCAAATCAACTTGTCGCCATGCAACATAAGTGGCCTGCATCGGCGTTGGGACTGCGGCTAATCCCGGCGGCGATGCCGGCACAGGGATGCGCCGAAACTTATCGCGATCGCGCCGGCGCCGATCGCGATCCGTACCGGTAGCGGACCACAGCACTTACCGAGCCAGCCAGGGCGTTCCGCCCGGCCCAGCCAGCACAGTCAAAACAAACGTTTCGGCGGACCGCCGAGGATGACCTGTGGATGGCTTGCGCGATATCGCGCCTCGACCAGCACCGGCATCCGTCGGCCCGCCGCGCGCGGACCTTCTTACACGGATGCCCTCATGACCGAGAACCTGTCGCCCCTGGTGATCCTGACCCACGTATGCCACGCGGCGGTCACCGACGGATTCCTTCCCGCCGCCCATCGCCTGGGCCTGCCCGTGGTGCTGCTGACCGATCACCGGTTGCAGCATCTGGAGCATTTCGGCCGCGAGCCGCAACACGCGCCGCAGCAGATCATCGAATGCGATGTGTTCAATCCGCTGAGCGTGATCGACGTGCTGCATGGTGCGGGTATCCGTCCCGCCGCGGTGTTCTCCAACAGCGATCACCTGCAGACCGCCACCGCCCTGGTCGCCGAAGCGTTCGGCCTGCCGGGCAAGCCGTGGCGCGTGTGCTACGCGGCGAAGAACAAGGCGGCGATGCGCGAACGCCTGCGCGCGCTTGGCCTGCCCACGCCGTGGTTCGAAAGCCTGCTGCCCGGCCAGGCCGTGCCGGCGCATGCGCCGTGGCCTCTGATCGCCAAGCCGCGCGAAGGTGTGGCCAGCCTCGATGTGCAACTGTGCGCCAACCCGGGCGAGCTGCAGCACTATCTGCAGGCGTTCTGGCAACGCCACCCGGGGCGTGCGGTGCTGCTGGAGGAATTCCTGCGTGGCCCGCTGTTCACGCTCGAAACGCTGAGCGATCGGCAGCGCACGCAGGCCGTAGGCGGCTTCGACGTGACCTTGTCCGAGCCGCCGCATTTCATCGAACTGGAGGCGCGCTGGAACGGCCCGGCCGGCGCGCAGCAGCGGCAGCAGGCGCTGGCCCAGGTGCTGGCTTTCGGCGTGGACTTCGGCGTCTGCCACAGCGAATTCATTCTGACCGAGCGCGGCCCCGTGCTGGTGGAGATCAACTACCGCAGCATCGGCGACGGCCGCGAGTTCATGCTCGACCGTATGTACGGCGAACGCTGGTTCGAGACCATCCTGCGCCTGCATCTGGGCCAGCCGCTGACGCCGCTGCAGCCGTCCAGCCAGCACGCCCTGGTGCGCTACTACGTGGCCCGCGAGGAAGGCCGGCTGCTGCAGATCAGCGACCATCAGGCGCAGCAGCGCGAGGGCGCGCATGTCGCCTATCGCCGCCTGCGCCAGCAGGGCGACGAGATCCGGCTGAGCCGCTCCAACAAGGATTACCTGGGCACGCTGAGCATCGTGGCGCAGAGCGAACACGATCTGGGCCAGGCGCTGCATGCGGTGGAGCCGACGCTGCAATGGCAGATCGCGCAGGGAGCCGACGCATGAACGGGCACGACGGCGACAGCGCCTACATCGCGTGGCGCATCATCGACTGCTGCCTGCGCGAGGACGTGCGCGGGATCATGCATCGCTCCAGCGAAGCAGCGCCGCCGATAGCGGCGCGCCAGGCCTGGCCGGAAACCGCCTTCCCGGAACGCTGGTGGCGCATTCCGCATCTTCCCGGTGGCGTGCTCTGGCTGCCGGTAAAGGCCAGCGACTACATGCAAAGCCTGCGCGCCATCGGCGACGGCTGGTTGCGCGAGACAGCGCGAGGACTGGTGTACGAACGCGGCGCGGATGCCTGGCTCGCGCTGCTGTCCGATGGGCTGGACGAGGAGACCTGCCGGTTGCATCTGGAATATGCCGCCGAAGCCCGCTGCGCCGCCGAACATCGCACGCTGTCGCGGCAGGCCTATCAGGAACGCACCGATGCGCTCGCCAACACGCTCGATGCCGCCACCTGGGGCGAGCGCGCCCTGCGCTGTGACCAGGTAGCAAGCTATCGCGACCACCCGTTCTACCCGACGGCACGCGCCAAATCCGGCTTCGGCGAAGACGATATGCGTGCGTATGCGCCCGAGTTCGATCCAAGCTTCCAGCTGCGCTGGCTCGCCGTACCGCGCGAAGCCTTGCAGCTGACCACGGAGCAGCCCTCGTTCTGGCCAGGCATGAATGACGTCGGCCTGGATGAAACGCTGGCCACGACCCACGCCCTGCTCCCGGTGCATCCGCTGACCTGGCCGCGCCTGCACGACGGCGACGACTTCCCGCTTCCGCCCGGCACGCAGCGCGCACCGCTGGCCTGGCTCGCGGTGCGGCCTACGCTGTCCGTGCGCACGGTGATGCCGGTGAAACATCCCGGGCTGCATATCAAGCTTCCGCTGCTGATGCGGACGCTCGGTGCGCTCAATCTGCGCCTGATCAAACCCTCGACGATCTACGACGGCCACTGGTTCAGCCAGGCGCTGACAGCGGTGGCGGAGAACGACGATGCGCTGTGCAGCCGCTATGTGCATGTGGACGAAGCGCACGGCGGCCATGTGGACGAAGCCAAGCATCTTGCGTACCTGGTCCGCGGCTACCCGTCCCTGCCCGACAGCACGCTGGTGCCTGCCGCCGCCCTGAGCAGCGTCATGCCCGATGGCCGTCCGTTCGCCGCGCACCTGGCCGACCGCTTCCACCACGGCGATCTGCTCGCGTGGTGGCAGGCTTATGCCGATCTGCTCGGCAGCGTGCATCTGCGCCTGTGGCTGGACTATGGCGTGGCGCTGGAAGCGAACCAGCAGAACACGGTGGTGATCTATGCGCCGGGGCAGGCTCCGCGTCTGCTGATGAAGGACAACGATTCCGCCCGCGTGCTGCTGCCGCGCCTGCGTGAGCGGCTGCCGCGGATCGATACGCTCGGCGCACTGCGCGATCCGCGTATTCCGGTCGAGGACGACGCCGCGCTGGCGCGGATGTTCTGCACCATCATCCTGCAGCTCGACCTGCTGGCCGTACTCGAAGGCATCGCCGAATGGCAGCCCTCGTCGCGTCAACCGATGTATGCGCTGCTGCGCCAGATCCTGCGCGCAACGCTCGACCAGCTCGCGCGCGAAGGCATCGACACGCAGCCCGCGGAACGCCTGCTGCAGGCACCCTGGCTGCCGGTGAAGTACCTGCTCAGCTCAGGCAGCCTGCTCAGCAAGCGCATTACCGGCGCCACCGATATCAACAAGTTCTACGGCGACAGCGGTCCGAACTTCATGTTGCTGGACGACATCGCGATGCCGGCACGCCAAGCCGACGGGATGGCCTGATGCGCACGCTGGCTTCCGTACTGGCCGCGCATTACCTGGCGGCCTTTACCGCGCTGGGCATGCCCGTGTTCATGCCGCGGGTGCTTGCCGGCCTGGCGCCCGGCGCGCCGGACTGGCTGAGCGGGTTGCTCTATGTCCTGCCCACCGTGTGCACGGCGCTCACGGCCACCACCTGGGGTCGCCTGGCCGATCGCTACGGCCGCAAGCTCTCGCTGATGCGTGCACAGGCCGGTCTGGCATTGGGCTTTCTGCTCGCCGGCTTTGCACCCAGCCTGCCGTGGTTTGTACTCGCCCTGATCGTGCAAGGCACCTGTGGCGGCTCGCTCGCGGCGGCCAACGCCTATCTCTCCACGCAGGCACAAGGCCAGTCGCTGACGCGCGCGCTGGACTGGACGCAGTTCTCGGCGCGGTTGGCAATGGTGACCGCGCCCGCACTGCTCGGGCTGGCGACGGGATTCGGACTGGCGCAGACGCTGTATGGCTATCTCGCCGTCTTGCCGCTGCTGGCGCTCGCCGTCACCTGGATGTTGCCGACCGATACGGTGGCCGGGACGGCATCCTCCCACACCAAGCCGCGCGAGCAGGACGATCTGCGCGAACTGTTGCCGCTGCTGCTGGTGCAGTTCCTGTTCTACTTCGCGATGGTCGTCACCTTCCCCTACTTCATCTCCTACAGCGAGGCGCTGGGCGTAGGCAGTGACAGCCATGCCGGCCTGTATTACAGCCTGCCGCATCTGGTGTACCTGGTGCTGCTGCCCTGGTTGCGCGCGCGCTCGCCGGCACCGCAACGGCCACTGCTCCTCGGCCTTGGCGTGTTCTCGCTGGCTTGCGCAGGCCACGCCCTGCTGGCTGACCCGTCGTGGCTCGCGCCGGTCCGCGTGCTGTACGGCATCGGCATGCTGCTGGCCATCGGCGGACTCAATCGCGCGCTCAGCCTGCACGCCCATCGCGGCGGCGCGGGGCGGCTGTTCGGCCGCTTCGACGCCTGCGGCAAATGGGCCGGTGCGCTGGGCGGTGTCGCTGCGGGCGTGCTGGTGCACCGCTGGGGACTGGCCACGCCGTTTATCGCGGCCGCCGTGGCGGGCGCCATCGCGCTCGCCTGCGCCGCGCGCATCTATCTCTTCCTTCCATCGAGGCAACCGTATGTTTCAGCAAGCGATGCTTGAACAGTGGTATGCGGCACAGGCCGACGCGCAGGCGATCACCTGCTGGCTCAACTGCTATCTGCGCGAATTCGCCCTGCCGCGCGCGCAGGCGGACCTGGACTATCGCGGACTCGATCGCCCCGCCGGCCTCGCGCTCAGTGAAGGGCCGCTGCTGCGCATCGACTTCGCACAGTCCGGCTACGCGCTGTGCATACTGCTGGGCCATGGCAGCAGGCTCGGGCGCTGCACCTACACGTCGGCGCCGTATCTGAAGGCCGCGGGCGAAGCCTGGCGCTGCGCCGACGCGCGCGCCACCATCCACTTCCTGCTGGAACGCCTGGCGCCGGAATGCGGCTTCAACGCCGAGCTGCTGGCGCAGTGCGACAACAGCATCGAGATCACGCGCCATCTGCTGGAACATTCGGCCGCCGCCACCGCGACCGGCGATGCGCTGATCGATGCCGAGCAAGGCATGCTGTGGGGTCATGCGCTGCACCCCACGCCCAAGAGCCGCGAGGGCGTGCCGCTGGAACAGATGCTGGCCTGCTCACCGGAATTGCGCGGCGAGGTTCCGCTGTACTGGTTCCGCATCGATCCAGCCCTGTTGCGCACGCTGGGCCGCGACGTGCGCACCACGCTGGCCAAGGTGGCCGGCGAGGAGCATCTGTACCCTTGCCACCCCTGGGAGGCGGAGCGCGTGCTCGCTCATCCGCTGCTGCGCGAGGCGCGCGAACGCGGCCTGATCGAGCCGCTGGGCACGCTGGGCATGCCGCTGCGGCCCACCTCCTCCGTGCGCACGATGTACCACGCGGAACTCGATTACTTCCTCAAGATGTCGATCCACGTGCGCCTCACCAACTGCGTGCGCAAGAACGCCTGGTACGAGCTGGAAAGCGCGGTGGCGATGACCGAGCTGCTGGAACCGCTGTGGCGCGATATCGGTGAGCGCGTGCCGGGCTTCGGCGTGCTGCCGGAGCCGGCGGCGACCACGCTGGATTTCAGCGCGGTCGGCGGCGATGCCGATGCGCACCGCGAACTGGCCGAAAGCTTCGGCATCCTGTATCGCGACAATCCCGCCGCCCTCGTACGCGAGCGCTATCACCCGCAGGTGGCCGGCGCGCTGTTCACGCATGACCGCCAAGGCGCCAGCGTGTGCAAGGCGATGCTGCGCTCCTCGGCGTCTTCGGCGAACTACGCGCGTACGGCGACCGCCTGGTTCGAGGCGTATGCCGGACTTCTGCTGGACGGCGTATGGCTGGCCTTCTTCAAGCACGGCATCGTGCTCGAACCGCATCTGCAGAACACCGTGATCGGTTTCGACCGCGGCATGCCTTCGCGCGTATGGGTGCGTGACCTGGAAGGCACCAAGCTGGTGCGCGAGCGCTGGCCGGAGCAGCAGCTGCAAGGGTTGTCCGAGCGCGCGCGCCAATCGGTGCATTACGGCCAGGAACTTGGCTGGAAGCGCGTGGCGTACTGCGCACTGGTCAATAACCTCGCCGAAGCGATCTTCCATCTGGCCGATGGCGATGCCACGCTCGAAGAGCGGCTATGGACCTGCATCGGCATCATCGCGCAGCGCTGGCAGGAACGCTTCGGCGCACAGCCGCTGCTGCAGGGGCTGCTGGAAGGCGAAGCCCTGCCCAGCAAGAACAACCTGCGCACGCGGCTGTTCAAGCGCGCCGATCGCGACTCCGACTACACCTATCTGCCCAACCCGATCAGCCCGCCGGCCGCGGCGCGTCAGGTGGCCTGACCAGGTATGCACGCATGACACTTCATTGCCACCCCGAACGTATCGAAGCCCTCGTCGCCCAATGGCGCGCCGAGTCGGCCGAGCCGATCTGCGCTTACGTCTACGATCTGCAGGCGTTGCAACAGCACGTGCGCTGGATGCGCGCAGCCCTGCCCGAGGGCTGCGAGCTGTACTACGCCGCCAAGGCCAACCCCGAGGCGCCCGTGCTGCAGACCCTGGCGCCGTGGGTCGACGGCTTCGAGGCCGCCTCCGGCGGCGAGCTGCGCTGGCTGCACGAACAGCAGCCGGCGCATCCCCTGCTGTTCGGTGGACCCGGCAAGCTCGACAGCGAGCTTGCCCTGGCCGCATCGCTGCCCGCTTGCACGCTGCACGTGGAAAGCCTGGGCGAACTGGCGCGGCTGGCTGCCGTTGCGGAGCAGACAGGCAAGCAGGTGCCGATCTTCCTGCGCATGAACATCGCCGTGCCCGGCATCGGCGATACGCGCCTGATGATGGGCGGCAAGCCCACACCCTTCGGCATGGATGAGCAGGATCTGCCGCAAGCCGTGGAGCTGCTGCGCGCGCATCCGCGGCTACGGCTGGAAGGCTTCCATTTCCATCTGATGTCCCATCAACGCGATGCGCGGATGCAGCTCGAACTCGTGCGGGCCTATCTGGATACCGTGCATCGCTGGAAAGGCGCGTATGGCCTGGACTGCAAGGTGGTAAACGCGGGCGGCGGCTTCGGCGTGGATTACGCCGATCCTGGCGCGTCCTTCGACTGGCTGCAGTTCTGCACGGGCCTGCGCGAGGTGCTGGATCAGCATGCCGGCGGCCTGCGCCTGCGCTTCGAACCCGGCCGCTACGTCAGCGTCGCCTGCGGCTGGTACGTGATGGAAGTGCTCGACATCAAGCGCAGCCACGGCGAGTGGTTCGCCGTGGCGCGCGGCGGCACCCACCATTTCCGCACACCGCCTGCGCAGGGGCATGACCATCCGTTCCGCATTCTTCGCGGCAACCGCGCGCCCTTGATCGAACAGGAACGCGTCACCCTGGTCGGCCAGCTCTGCACGCCGAAGGATGTGCTGGCGCGCGAGCAACCGATAGCAGCGTTGGCGCCAGGCGATTGCCTGCTGTTCCCGTTCGCCGGCGCCTATGCCTGGAATATCTCGCACCAGAACTTCCTGATGCATCCCGCGCCACGGATGGCGTTTCTCGAAGCGATATCGGTGGCGCAGGATGCCGGCGCCGCGCGGGCGGCCTGATATGCGGTTGGCAGGCAGGCGCTACGCGGCCATCGTCGCTCCGAACCAGGCGGCCAGGGCCTCGGCGAGCCCGGCATCGCTGCCTTCGCCCACCCAGGCCGCATAGCCGTCGGGCCGGACCAGCACCGCGGCGGGAGCCTCGACCGCGCCGAGCACCGGCAGCTCCCATGCGCCATGGCACTGCGCATCGACCCGGCGCAGGCGATCGGCCCAGGGTTTGATGATGGCGTCGAGGCCGCCCTTGGCGCCGAAGTTGAGCAGCAGCGGCCGGGCTTCATGCAGCAGCGCAAAGACGCGCAGCGAACCGCCGGCGGTGTTCAGGTCGAGATCGGGCATGCGTCGCCCCAATAAGGGATGCCCCTCGCCGAAGTCATAGCGAATGCCCAGGCCGGTCACCTCCGCTGCCATGCGCTTGCGCGGTTCGTCCATGGCGAGGAATTCGGTGAGGTATTCATCCAGCGCGAGGCTGCGCTCGTCCCGGCGCTGCAGCGCGACGTGGGCCATGGTGTTGCGCAGCACGCGCGTGGCGATCGGATGGCGTTCGACGTGATAGGTATCGAGCAGACTCTCGGGCGATGTGCCCTTGACCACCTGCGCCAGCTTCCAGCCGAGATTCACCGCATCCTGCACGCCGAGATTGAGGCCCTGGCCGCCCATCGGCGGATGTACGTGCGCGGCATCGCCGGCCAGCAGCACACGCCGCTCGCGATAAGCCGCGGCCTGGCGGCTGAGATCGGTGAAACGGGAAACCCAGGTGGCGTCGTGGATACCGAAGTCGGTGCCGTAGACGGTGGTCAATGCCTCGCTGACTTCCTGCAGCGACGGGTCGCTGCCGGAGTTCAACCGCGCCTCCGTCAACACGAGGCGTACTCGGCCATCCTCCGCCTTGCCGATGGCGTGGGTGCCCAGCGCATCGTGACGGAAACCCCATGCGGGTTCTTCGGTCATCAAGGCTTCGGCGATCAGCCAGCTCTTCGTCGCATCCCAGCCGGCGAACTCGATCCCGGCGGCCTTGCGGATCGCGCTGCGGCCGCCATCGCAACCCACCAGGTAGTGCGCGCGCAACGAGCTTCCATCGGACAGCGCCATGCTGACGCCGCTCTCATCCTGCTCGAAGCCCAATACCTCACGCTCGCGATAGAACTTCACCGGCAGCGCAACGACCCAGCTCGCCATGATGCGTTCGATATGCTTCTGCCACAGGCCGAGCACATAGTTGTACCGCGTGGGAAAGTCGCTGACATCCAGCGCCACGTGGAAGTACGCGTGCGGGTTCGGCGTCCCCTCCGCCACGAACCAGTCGACGATGCCGCGCTGGTCGAACACTTCCAGCGTGCGCGAATGCAGGCCGCCCGCCCGCGAACCCGGCAAGTCCTGGTTGGCGCGCTTCTCGACGATCGCGACATTCACGCCCGCCAGCGCCAGCTCGCCGGCCAGCATCAAGCCCGTCGGACCGCCGCCGACGATCACCACTTCGTGTTGCGCCATCGCTTCGCTCCCGTCACTGCCGGTGTCGGCAAGGCTGGCGATGCTGCGCCTTGCCCCCGGTCTTACGGCAAGCCCGGGGGTGCGCTATACTCTGGAAGCGGCAAGGACGGTAACGTTCCTTGCTTTTTTTATGCCTGCGATTCGGCGGCGAAGACCGCTTCGGCAAACAGGTCGATGGTCCTCTGGCTGAGGTCGGTGTTGTTGAGCAGCACCAGGGTGGACTGGCCGTCTAGCCGGTGCGCCAGCAGCGAGCGGTAACCATCCGTCCGCCCTGTCTCCCACGCAAACGCGCGCGCCGCGCCATCGGCCTGCACCGTCTTCACGCGGCCGCCCAGCGCATACGACTCCGTCGGCACCAGGATCGTGCTCAAGGCTTCGCGCGAGGCCGCGCTCAGCAAAGAACCGCCGTACACGCCTTCGGCCGCACGCACCAGCTCGGTCGCGGTGCCGCAATAGCCGCCGGAGGCCAGCATATAAACCAGTTGCGGATTCATCTTGCGCACCGGCGGGTCGATCGTGGCGTAGCCGATCGCAACCTGCGCTAGCGCTTCGTCGGTATAGCGCGGCAGCACATGCTTCAAACCCAGCGGAGTGAGTACGAGCCCGTCGATGACCTGCGCGAACTCCTTGCCGGCGACCTGCTCGACGATGCCCTTCACCACAATCCAATTGGTGAGATCGTAGGAAAACCGGCTGCCCGGCTCGAAGGCGAGGTCGCCCGAGCAGAATGTCTTGATCGCTTCGTCGGTGGTGTAGGCCTTGGTCCATATCGCTGGATCGGCCTTGACCTGCGGCGAGAAGCCATTGGGAATGCCGCTGCAGTTGGACAGCAGATGTTTCAGCTTCACCTTGGCGCCGGTGTCGGCGCGATAGCCGGCAAGGTAGTCGGCGATCGAACCATCGAGCGAGAGCTTGCCTTGCTCCACCAGCCGCAGCACGGCGATCGACACGAACCATTTGCTGATCGAGGCCAGCGGATACAGCGTCTCCACCGTGGCGCGGCGGCCTGCTTCGACATCGGCCATGCCGAAGGCTTCGGACAACACCACGCGCCGGTTGCGCACCAGATGGATGACGCCATGAAAGCCGTTGGCTTTCACGAAATCATCGACAACCGTCCTTACGCCCTTCCCTGCGCCGGCTTCGCCGGCCAGCAGCGAAGGCGCCAGCCACACCCCGGCGAGCGCACCCGCCATGCCCTGCACGAAACGCCGCCTGCTCGCCATGCCCTGTCCTCTGCGTGGAGCGCGCCGCACGTGCGCGCACTGGTCAACGCAGCCTTATCCATGGAAGCAGGAGCCGGCGATAAGTGCCGGAAGTTGGCCGCAGGCGTTTAAGGCTGGCGGCCGAAGCGGTATTGCGCGATCAGCCAGAGCTTGCGCTCGTCCACGCCGTAGCCGCGCGCGCGATAGTCGCCGTACTGCATTTCCAGCGTCACGCCGCTGCCCACATCGAACAGCAGGCCGGCGTCGAACTCATTGCCCAGCGCGGGGCCGCCAAGCACCGGGGTGAAATGGCGATAGACCACCTGCCAGCTCGCCTTGCGCCCGATCGGCAACGTGCCGAACGCCCCGGCGTAACGGTCGCGCAATCCCACCGCGGGAATGCGGAACGCACCGACCCAGCCGTTGAAGGCGCGCGCCGCGCCGTAAGCCACATTGAATGGGGTCGTGCCATTGCCGCCCAGGCGTTCTTCGCCCGCCTTGAGCGAGAACGGTGCATAGCCGTAGCTCACTTCGGCCAGGTGATAGCCCAGGCTGAAACGCGCGGGGTTGTTGCCGTAATCGTGCTGGCGAGCGAGGTCGGCAATCCAGCTCAGGCTCGCGCCGTCCGGGCCGAGCTTGCGCGTTCCGGTCCAGCGCAGGCCCAGCGTGCGCACCGAATTGGCCGGCCGCGTGCTGTTGCGCATGAAATGGCCGTAGGCGGTGAGCTTGCCCAGCGGCAGGGCCTGATCCAGATGCAGCAGATGCGCGTTGAGCTTCCAGCGGCGCTGCTGGCGATCCGGAAAATCTTCGCCCACCGTTCGGTTGACCTGGTCCAGCCAGTGATAGCCCAGTTCGGCGCCCGTCCAGGCCTTCCACGCCACGCCCACGCCGTCGAACGACTGCGAAGTCTGCCGCCAGCCGTTGCTGCTGACGAAGCGGCCGCCGTCCAACACGACGTATTGGCGGCCGGCGCGCACGCGCACGTCGTCGTTGCGGTATTCCACCCAGGCATTGGTGAGGCCGGTCGATTTCGGATCGGCCTCGACCGGGTACGGCAGGCGGTGGCCGGAAGTGTCGTCGTACTGCCGGCCGAACAGCGAACGCACGGCCGTGCCTTCCGTATAGGCGCTCCAGCCATCGCCGAGCGCCCAGCGATAGCCGAGCTGCAGCCGCAGCGTGTTGGCATGTCCGCGCAACGGCGCGGACTGCGAATACAGATTGCTGTAGCGGTAGCGCAGGTCCAGGAACAGCGGATTTTCGGCGGGCGCCTCGCCGGCCGCCGCCGACATCGCCGCCATGGTCCCGGCCAGGCCGAGACAGGAACGGCGCCATGCCTTGCGCATCAGCCCCAGGCTTCGCGCGCTGCTGCCGCGCATTACGAGACGTGTTCCGGCATCAGGGACGAATGGTGGTTGATGACCTTCCACTCGCAGTCGACCTTCTTATAGACGTAGGTATAGCGTGCCTGCACGTTCTGCGCCTTGCCGTTCTTGGTCAGTGTGGAAGTATAGACGCCCATGTCCACCGCCGCGCCATCGTCGAGAAAGCGGATCTGGCGATAGTCGATCACCGCCTGCGGCTTGCCCTGGGCGCGACAAGCGCCGCGGCTGGGGAGTGAGCCGGTGCAAGTCATTCTCCGGTCCGCCGATCGGCGACACAGGTCGCCAGGGCGCCGGGCGGGAGTCATTTCAGGCCAGCGGCAAAGCTGGTGAATGGCGCAGACGGATGGGAATGCGCCTGCCGGGTTACGTCCGCGCCTGCGTCCGGATATCCGCCACCAGGGTCGCCGCCGCGGAGCGTGCGCGATCGAGCCGCTCGTTCTTCGTCGAGCCCTTGATGCCCAGCAAAAGGCGGAACGCATCCAGGCCGACCAGGCGGCTGAAGAATGCCTCGCATAATTTCCGGCGCGTCTTCGCATCGATGCCCTGCAGTTCAGCCCGCGGTGCCAGGAACGCATCCAGGTTGACTTCCCAGTTCACGAAGAACGCCTGATGCACCGTCTCGGCCAGTTGCGGAAAGCGCTTCAGTTCGGTGATCACCACGCGCAGCAGCGCGAGGATCTGCGGGTTGCTCCATTTCTCCTGGAACATCACGCCCAGCTTCACCAGCATCTCTTCCAGCGGCATCCGCTCCATCTCGCGGATCTGCGCCTGCTTCTCCTCGCTGGAGTGGTCGCAGGCGTCGGCGATGATCGCCGCGAACAGCTCGTCCTTGCGTCGGGCGTGGCGGTACAGCGTCATGATCGAGACGCCCGCCGCCTGCGCGATGCTTTCCATGCTCGCGCCCTCATAGCCCTGCTGCAGGAACGCCGCCTGCGCCGCGTCCAGGATGGCGGCGCGCTTGCGCGCCAGCAGCTTGCCCTGGGGATGATTGTCCGACCACTGCCTCATGAAAACCCGACCTGGTTGACGCGCCAGCCTAAAACGATAATATAGATTATCGTCTCTGAAACCCGGCCATGCAACCGACCGTCAACGGTTGAGCACCCACGGGTTCACCCCCATGTTCGAGGCGGCCTACCCCGCCAAGCCACGAGATTCCCCATGTCCGCCTCCTGCGTGCACGCCGTCCCCCTCGACAACACGCCCCGCGTGCGCACCACCGCGCAGTTGCCGATCCACCTCGCCGATGGCCGCGAGGCGGCCGGCGCGATGTACAGCTTCCACGGGCTGTCCGACGGCAAGGAGCATTTCGCCCTGCGCCTGGGCACCGGCGAAACCGATGCGCCGCTGGTGCGACTGCATTCGGAATGCACCACCGGCGACGTGCTCGGCTCCGCGCGCTGCGATTGCGGCCCGCAGCTGCAGGAATCGCTGACGCGCCTGCACGAGGAAGGCGGGTACCTGCTCTATATGCGCCAGGAGGGCCGCGGCATCGGCCTGTACGCCAAGCTCGACGCCTACCGGCTGCAGGAACAGGGCCACGACACCTATGCGGCCAACCGCGCACTGGGCCATGGCGACGACGAGCGCGACTACACCGCCGCCGCCGAAATGCTGAAGGCGCTGGGCCTTACCCGCATCACGCTGATCACCAACAACCCCGACAAGCGCGCCCAGCTCGAAGCCCAGGGCATCGAAGTGGTCGCGGTGCGCCCCACCGGCGTGTTCTCCGGCCGGCACAACCTGCGTTATCTCGAAGCCAAGGTGCGCCACACCCGCCATACCCTGCTGCTGCCCGGCGCGACGAAAGAAGCCTGAGCGATGTCCTTGTCCGCCGCCGCCAGGATGCGCATCCATCTCTCGGCCGCGTGCTCCATCGACGGTTACCTGGACGATAATTCCCGCCAGCGGACGATGCTGTCGAGCGCAGAAGCTCTTGGCGATATCCAGCGCGAACGCGCGCAGAGCGATGCCATCCTGGTCGGCGCGGGCACGGTGCGCACCGATAATCCGCGCCTGACCGTGGGCGATCCTGAGCTGATCCAGCAACGATTGGACAATGACCAGTCCGCACAGCCGATCAAGCTCGTGTTGACCGCGAGTGGCGAACTCGATCACGACGCGCATTTCTTCGCCGGCAGCGAACCGGAAAAGATCATCCTGTGTCCCGCCGCGGTTGCCGGCATGCTGCGCTCGCGCCATGGCGGCGTAGCTACCGTGGTCGGCATCGACGGTCCCATCTCCGCGCGCGCCATCGCCCATGTGCTTCAGCGCCGCGGCATCGGCCGGCTGCTGGTCGAAGGCGGCGGACAGGTGCTGTCGATGTTCCTCAGCGAGGGCATGTACGACCATTTCCGCCTGGCCGTCGCGCCCTGCTTTATCGGCGTGACGGGTGCGCCGCGGCTGCGCCTGCTGCCGGGCCACCACCAGGGCCGCCTGGCCGTCAATCGCGTGCGCCAGCTCGGCGACACCACGGTGATCGACTACGAACTGGCGCGCGGCAACCGCCGGCGGCAGACGACCAGCCAACAGGCTGACGCCGGCCTGATCGGCTAGGCCAGGAACCCGCTCACAACTCCGCCAGCTGCTGGCGCTCGAGCAGGATGTCCGCATCCAGCGTCATGCCTGGAATCAGCGGCTCGGTGCGTCCGTCGATGATCGAACTCTGCTGGTCCAGCCACACCCGCACCCGAAAACGCGGACCGTCCGTCGGCCGTCCCAGCAGCCGCGTGGCGCGGTTGGCGGAAATCGCCAGCCGCGAGCGCGACAGCACGCGCCCGCTGTAGCGTCCGAAGCGCTGGTGCGGAAACGCACGGTAGCGGATCACCACCACGGCGCCCTTGCGCATGAAGTCGAGCGAGCGCTGGTCTACCCACAGCTCCGCCAATAACCTCGAGATGGATGGCGCGCCCGCCAGTTCCGGATCCACCAGGCATTCGCCCGGCAATACGCTGGCCAGCACGCCGGACACCGGCGCACGTACGATCGTCCCGTGCCGAGCCGCGCTCTTGGGTGCCGGCCTGGCCTCACCTTCCCATTGCAGTTGCCATTGCAGGCCGCTGCGCAGGATGTCGATGATCGCCTGCGCCAGCCTCGCCAGCAGCTGGGCCCGCTGCTGCTGAAGCAGCAGGATGCGGTGCTGGCGCTTCTTGTGCTGCAGGCGCTCAAGCTGGTTGCGCCGCAGTTGCAGGCGCTTCAGCTGATGGCGTTTGGCGGGAGGCCTTCTGGGTTGGAGCTGCTGCAAGTCCCTATCCTCAACCTGCGCGTTCCGGGGGATCGTCCATGCGATCAACGCGTTGACGTTGTGCTTCCCTGGCATTCGTTGCGTGTCGCCGGCTGCTTCCCCCCATGTGCCCTCGCCGTCGCTGGGGAGCGCGCGTCATTCGGGCTTGGGGCTATTTTTCCGGCGGAGCATACGGGAACGCACAGTCAGAAAGAGGACAATCGCTCCTCAAATAGGGCCAGTCTTATCAAAGCGGGATGCAGTACCTGGACGATCTGTGATGCGGATTCGCCAGTCACGACGCGCAGCACATCGCGGTTGCCATGCCGCGGGCACCGAAGGCACTCGCGGCATGGCATTGCGTCACTTCAAAGTGGCGCTATCAGTTCCACGGATTCGCCGGCTGATCGTTGATCGCCACCCAGAACCGGTTGGCGCCGCTGATCACGCCCTGCGCCCACCACGTCCAGCCGCCGCCGCCGTCATGGAACTCGCCCATGCGGAAGCCGCTGCCGAAGGTCGAGGCGCACAGGTTGTCCGCCACCGCGCGGGAGGTGAGCGACAGACCCTGCACCGGCGCGGTCAGGGCGATCTGGCCCTTGGCCCAGCCGTTATTGTACGGGTCGAATGTCATCCCCGGCGGCGCGGCGCGGCCGTCCTGCTTCAGGCACAGCACCGGCAACGCGGTCGCCGGATTGGTGTCGCCCTGGTACGGGTTGCTGGTCGAGTCGATACCCACGTGCGAGTACGAACCGTTGGTGCCCAGCAGCTTCCAGGTCAGGCCCAGGTGGAAGTGGGCATTGTTCACCGTCACCGTGCGCTGCGTGGCCTTGCCCAGATTGCGGCCGTGCGCATCGTTCAGCGCCGTCACGCGCAGCAGCGGCGAACCGGTCGAGGCCCAGGTGTGCGAAGCATTGGCACCCGTGGCGGCCGGACCGCTGACCGCCTGCGCGGCACTGCCATCACCCCAGTCCACCGAGAAGTTGACGTTGTCGGCATACGGCCAGCACGAACGCATCTTCGCCGTATAGGTCTGTGCGGTACCCGCCGGCGCGGTGGCCGGACCGACCGCCATCGGCGTGATCGCGCGCGAACCCGCGCCGCCCAGCAGATCCCAGAACTGCACATGCCAGCGCGGCGAGGTGTAGATGTCCTTGCGCCATTCCTTGGTGATGAAGGTATCGGCCTGGCCGGTGACCTTCAGCTGCCAATCGAGGTCGAAGGTCAGCGCATCGACGGTCTCGAACGTGCCGTCGCCATCCGCATCGCCGCAGTTGTTGCCGTAATAGCCCCACAGGTCGCCCATGATGTACGGGCGGATACCGACCTGGGCATAGGCGAAGCTGTCGCTGTACAGATAACCGCGGAACGCCACCTGCGCATACAGCGAAGGCTGGAAGCGTCCGGATACGCTGGCCGTCACCGGTTGCGTGCCCAGATCCGTGGTGTTCAACGACTGGCTGCCCGAGCAACCCGAGCTGGTGCAGTTGTAGTCGAAGTAGCCGGAGATGCTGCGGCGCCCGCTATAGGTCACCGAGCCCGTCACTGTTGCCGTGATGCCCTTCTTGTCGAAGCCCGCGGTGATCGGCAGGTTGAAGCCGATATGCACCGGGATCGGGCCGGCCATGAAGTTGATCGAGAACAGGAACGGCTTGGCGATCTGCCACTCCCAGGCATTGGGGTTGGCATAGGTGATGGAACCGCTCACCGTCGCGCCCTGGTCGATCTGCGCCGTGCCGTTCACCCGCGCATAGCGGAACTTCACACCGTACGGCACGCACACGAACCACACGCCTGCGCGCTTGAGGGTGATCTGGATTTCTCCGTTGGCATTCACATTGGCCGTACCCGACAGCGTCACGTTGCCGGTGAAGCCGCTGTTGGCGCCGCCCAGGTTGTAGTTGCTGTTGATCGGCGAGCCCCAGCTGAAGGACTTGTTCTTGGTGATGTCCTTGTCGCCGCAACCGAGGATGCCCATCCGGCTTACATTGCTGGACGCCATGGCGGAGGCCGAGTCGGCCTGCGCCGACAGATCGATCAGCCGCTGCGTGGGCCCGCCCTGCATGGCCGACAGCGCCACTTCGTCGGCAATGGTCTTGCTCACCGAATAGCTCACCGCATCGCCGGCCGGCGTGGCGGCGATATCGGCCGCGATCGCGTCTTTCAGCTGCTGCGGCAGCGGCGAAGCGGTCAGGCCGGCCTGGCCGTCGATCTGATAGAACTGCTCGTTGAACGAGCCGCCGGTGTCGTCGAGCGTGCCGGCCGTCTGCACCAGCTTCCAGCCCGCGCCGGTCTGCACCGTCTGCTGGTTGTAGTTGGGATCCTGCGGATCCACCGGCGGCGGATCGCCCGCCGAGTTCCACGGATTGGCCGGCTGATCGTTGATCGCCACCCAGAAGCGCGTATCGGTAGGCAACTGACCCGTGCCCCAGTACGACCAGCCGCCACCGCCATCGTGGAACTCCGCCATGCGCCAGCCGGCGCCAAGCTGGCTGGCGCAGATGCCGTCGGCCTGGGCCTGCGAGCTCAGCACACTGCCCGCGATGGGATTGGAGAGCTGCAGCGCTCCCTGCACCCAGCCATTGCTGTAGTCGAACGTGATGCCGCCCGGCGCGGCGCGGCCGTCCTTCAGCACGCACAGGATCGGCAGCATCTGGTCGACCGGCGTGTCGCCCTGGTAGGCATTGGTGATGTCATCGCGGCCGACATGCACATAGGCGCCCCGCTGTTCCAGCACGCGCCAGGTCAAGCCATTGCGGATCGCCGCCGAGGCGGGTTCGGCCATGGCCAGACCCAGCAGGGTCAGGCAGACCGGAGCGACGGCGAGCTTGCGCCACCATCGCGATGTTCGTGGACCGGATCGAGCTACACCTTCATGCGTACGCTTGCAGGTACTCATGCAACCTCTCCTTGTGTGTGGTGATGCGTTGTGGCTCGGGTGATGGCGGACGGAGAAGGCCCGGCCCCGCGCGCAGCTTCCTGCGACAGGCGCAAGCACACCCGCGCGGGTGCACGCTCACGTGCCGCGATTGGCATGCGACAAAGCCATGCGCGGACGCGCATGGACTCAAGGCCGAAGGCGCAGCGGGCCTACAGCAGCAGGTGCGTGGTGCGCTTCATGACTCCCCCTGTCCCGTGGAAACCCACGACATTGCGTACGTGGGCCGCAGGAATGTGCGCTTGGAGTTGTGATGGAGATGTCTAGGCGACTTGGGGACGAATGTGGGATGCATCGCAATTTACGGCACGGCGATGGATGTCATCGAGCAGCGAACTTTCGCCAGGCCAGCACGGCTTGCGGAAACCTTGCCGTCATGTCGATGCCGGCGGCTTCGCAAGCGTCCAGCACATAGTGCAGCGAGCGCACGGCCTGCCCTGTCGACAGCTCCGGCGGCACGTTGAACGCCTCGTACTCGGCGGCTTCGAACAGTTTCAACGACAGGCCATAGAGACGGTCCGACTGCGCGTCGAACATCTGCCTTACCCAATCCTGCAGACCATGCAGCGGATAAGCATCGCGTTGGGCCACTTCGCGCAGGCGCGCTGTCACTTCAGGAGAGACACCGCGCAGCCATTCGGTATACCCCGCGGCGTGGTCGGAGACCGCAAGCGGTGCGGGCGAACGCTCCTGCGCATGCCGCAGCAGGATGTCGCGCTCGATCGCACGTGCCTCGGCGACGCGCTCCACCTCGAGCAGCAGGCCTCGCTCCAGGTCGAAGTAATCGAAGAAGCGGTAGTGGAGCGTACGGAAGCGCGTCAATGGTTCGCGCGAAAAGCCGATCTTCAGCAGATCCTGGTCGCGGCAAGGAAGCATGTAGACGAAGCTGCGGCCACGGCCGAGGGTTCGGGGCTGGATGAATTCGTCCATACGCAAAGCATGCGCCAGTTGGCAGGGGATGGCGAAGCGCCGCGCATGCTATATACAGCCGCCACCCGGACCCGGAGAAGCCCATGCGCCCGTTCGCCGCCCTTCCCGCCTTGCTGCTACCCCTGCTGTTGTTTGCGAACACACCGGCCCGATCCGCGGAGCGCGATGACGTGCAGCAGATCCTTAAGGCCGAACGCGAGATCTGCGCGGCATTCGAGCACGAGGATGCGGATTGGCTGGAGAAGCATCTGGATCCGACGTTCACCTTGACCAGCTCCACCGGCAAGGTGACCACGCGCGCCGATGAGGTTGCCGATCTGCGCGGCGGCACGAAGTACGATGTGTTTCGCAATCGCGATTCGAAGGTGCGGGTGTATGGCGACGCAGCCGTGGTGACCGGCATCACGCGGGTGGAAGGCAAGAGTGACGGCAAGCCTTATGCGCTGGATTTCCAGTTCACCGATACGTATGTGCGCAGGCCGGAAGGCTGGGTGATCGTGGCCAGCCATGCCTCACGGTTGATGGACAAGAAATAGCAACAGCACTCGAGCTGCGACTTGGCTCGGCCAATCCCTCTCCCGATGGAAGAGGGATCAGTGCCCTGGATAGATACGTCAAGCCCAGTTCTTCTGCACCCAGCTGCGCACCTTCTGCCACTCGGGCGAAAGGTTGATGTAGTGCTTCGTGGCGTTCACCAATTCGCCCACATGCTTGTAATCGTCCAGTTCGAACGGCTTGTTCAGCGGCACATTGCCGCGCATGTAGTTGCCGCCCAGCATCTGTCCAGCCTGGATACCCGCCAGATCCGCGGTGGCATCCATGGTGAGGTTGAGCAGCGCCATGGACGGGACTACGCCATTGCTCGAAGGCCACAGCCAGTGCGTGACGCCCCAATCCAGCGGATCGGAGATGGAGCTGACCGGGACGCCTACCGGATTGATGCCGGTGCCCAGCGACAGCATCACAATGTCCGACAGGCCGCTGGCATAACCCTGGTACATCGCTTCCACGATCGCCGCCATCGAGGGGTTGTTGGCGAAGGTGCCGCCATCGGCGAAATAACCGAAGTCGCCTACCTGATAAGGCGGGAAGTATGTCGGCGCGGCCGAGGTGGCGAGCGCGGCATCGACCATGCTGATATCGCGGTAAGCGTTGTTCTTGCCGTTGGAAATGGTGCACGGCACCCAGCTCTTCTCGCCCGGTTCCCACAGCCGTGCCGAGTTGACGGCGACGAAACGGGTTGCAGATGACAGCGCGCCCTTGCCCACCAGTTGCAGGGCGACCTTCTGCAGGCCACTGTTGACGTATTGGCAACTGAACATGCCCGGGCCGCTGCCAAGCAGGTCTTCCGCGGATTGTGCCGGTGCCCTGTCCTGCTGCTTGGCTTGCGCATCCAGCAACCAGCCGTTGGGCTGAAAGATGGTCGCGCCTTCGGTCTTGTAAATGTCGACGATCCTGTCGATCGGCACGTTGCTTACCAGCCCCAGCGAGATCAGCCCGCCGGTGGACGTACCGGCGAAGCCATCGGCTTTCTGCACGATGCCGAAGCTCTGGTCCAGGTCCTGGATCAACAGCGAAGTAATGACGCCGCGAATGCCGCCGCCGTCGCAGCAGAGAATCTTGAACGACATGATGTAGCCCCCTGTGGTTGACATCCCCTGTTCGTGGCGTTGCGCTCACGAAACTTTCGCAATCTGCGCTCGGCTTCGTGACGACCATGTCTAGGCGGGGAAAGGGCGGCTTCGAGCACTGAGGCTTGACTTGGAAAGCCCGCCAGGGATTCATGCTGGTCGGGCAACCCACAGGAAACCGCCATGTTCGACCTAGCCACCCTGGGCACCTTTGTCGCCGTCGTGATCGGCCTGTTCCTTATCCCCGGCCCCGCCGTGCTGCTGGTGCTCAGCCGCACCGTCCAGGGCGGACGCAAGATCGGCGTACTCACGGGCCTGGGCATCGCCACCGGTGACTTCGGCCACACGCTGTTTGCCGCGCTGGGCCTGTCCGCGGTGCTGATGACCTCGGCGCTCGCTTTCAGCGCGGTGAAGTACGTCGGCGCCGCCTATCTGATCTACCTCGGCATCCGCGCCATCCTGGCCAAGCCGCACGACCCTGCCCTGCCCGCCGTGGCGCCGATCACGCCCGCCAAGGCCTTTCTGCAGGCGATCCCGGCCGAACTGCTCAATCCGAAGGCCGCGCTGTTCTTCCTCGCCTTCATGCCGCAGTTCGTGCACCCGGAACGTGGCTCGACCTTCCTGCAGTTCGCCGTGCTCGGCCTGATCATGGTTGTGCTCAGCGCGATTTATACGAGCCTGCTGGCCCTGTCGATCAAGCCCTTGGGGCGCCTGCTCGGGCGCCTGTCCTGGCTGGCGCGCTGGCAGGGCAAGATCGTGGGCGCGATTTTTATTTCGCTGGGCTTGAAGGTAGCGGCGCAGCATCGTTGAGCGCCACGCGAGGCTGATCCTGCGCCGGCGCATTCCAGCCACCACCCAGCGCACGGAACACCGACACTGCCGCACGCGCCTCGTCCGCATGGATGCGCGCGAGGCTGTCGCGGGCTTCCAGCAGTTGCCGATCTTCGTCCAGCACCTCGATCAGGCTTACCGCACCGCCGGTATAGGCATCCTTGGCTGCATCGCGCGCACGCACGTGCGCATCGACCTCGTTGCCCAGCACGCCATGCCGCGCTTCCAGCTGCACCAGGTTGACGATGGAGTCCTCGACGTCCTCGGTCGCCCGCAGCATCGAGCCGCGATACAAGGCCAGCGCCTCGGCGTTCGCACCCTTCGCGCCGCTCACTTCCGCATCCACGCGGCCGAAATCGAACAGGCGCCAGTGCAGGCCCAGCCCACCGCTGGATTGCACGGCGGCACCGGTAAACAGCTTGCCCGGCACGAGCGAGCTGACGCCCAGCAGCGCCGACAGCGAGAACGACGGGTAGCACTGCGCCACCGCCGCGCCGATCCGCGCATTGCTCGACGCCAGGTGGCGTTCCGCCGCGATAACGTCAGGACGGCGACGCAACAGCGAGGCGGGCCCTTCGGCAGTGTCGATCGACGGAATCGCGAACGGTGCGGTCTCTGGCCGGATCTCCTCGGCGTAAGTGCCCGGCGCCACGCCCATCAGCACATCCAGGCGATTCAACTGCGTCTCCAGTTCGATCCGCAGTGGCGGCACGGTGGCCTGCGCCTGCAGCAGCAGTGCTTCCGCCTGCGCGGTTTCGCGCGCCGTGCCCAGGCCGTGCTGCTGGCGCAGCTTCACCAGGTCGAGCAGACCTTGCTCGTTGCGGATCTGATCTTCGGCAATAGCGATGCGCGCCTGCGCACCGCGCACGCGGAAGTAGGCATCCGCCGCCTCGGCCGCCAGCGAAACGCGTACGCCGGCATGGCTGGCTTCAGCGGCCTGATATTCGGCATCCGCCGCTTCGGCCTCGCGGCGCAGACCGCCGGCAAGGTCCAGTTCCCAGCTGGCGCCCGCGCCGAGTTCTTCCGCCGTGTGGTTGCGCTGGTAACCGGGAAACGCACTCGCCACCTTGCCCAGCGGACTGAGTTCTGATTGCCGAACGCGCGCGGCGCTGCCGTCGAGCGAGCCCTGCGGCAGGCGATCCGCCTGCGCATGGCGTGCGGCGGCGCGCGCCTGCTCCACGCGCGCGGCCGAGGCGGCCAGGTCCAGGTTCTGCGCCATCACGCGTTCCACGATGCGCACCAGCTCGGGATCTCCGAAGCCGGACCACCAGGTGTCCAGCGCCGGCGGAGCGCCTTTGCCGGCGGACATCAGGTCGCCGGTTTCATGAAACGCGCCTGCAGTCGGCAGCGAAGGTTTCACGTAGTCGGGACCGACGGTGCAACCGGCCAGGCCCAATACAAGCAAGGAGGAAAGAAGTTTAGTGCGCATCGGCGGAAGGTCCTTTGGGAGGCTGCACTTTGCGCATCAACGGGACCATCACCGTCGCGACGGCAAAGCACAACATGATGCAGAAGAAGGCGTCGGCGTAAGTCAGCGTCTGCGCCTCGCGGAAAGTCAGCTGCCATAGCTGCTTCAGCGCGGCACCCGAAGCCTCGGTCGCGCCGGTCAGGTCGTTCCAGGTGTTGTTCATCGCTTCGTTGGCTGGCGTCAGATGCTCGGCCAGGCGATAGAAATGCAGGTTGGCGCGATCATTGAGGATGGTGGCGCAGCCGGCGATGCCCATCGCGCCGCCCAGGTTGCGCATCAGGTTGAACAGGCCCGAGGCCTGCTTCAGCCGCGCCGGCGCCAGGCCGCCCAGGGTCAGCGTCACCGTCGGCGGCACCGCCATCTGCTGGCCGATACCGCGCAAGGCCTGCGGCAGCAGCAGTTCGGTGCTGCTCCAGTCGTGCGTGATCGGCATGAACTCGATCATCGAGACGGTGAACAAGGCCAGGCCGAACATCAGCAGCCAGCGCAGATCCACGCGGTTGGCCAGGAAGGCGTACACCGGGATGCTGAGGATCTGGAACACGCCGGTGGAGAACACCGCCTTGCCGATCTGAAACGCGCTATAGCCTTCCACCCTGCCCAGGAACAGCGGCGTGAGATAGATGGTGGCGAACAGGCCGATACCGGTGACGAAGGAGAAGAAGCAGCCCAACGCGAAGTTGCGGTCCTTCAGCGCACGCAGATCAACCACCGGATGCTCGGCCGTCAAGCCGCGCCACACGAACAGCACGCCGGCGACCAGGGTGACCCAGGCGGTGGTACGGATGGTGTCGTCTTCCAGCCAATTCCAGCGCGGACCTTCCTCCAGCGTGTATTCGAGACAGCCCAGGAAGATGGCGATCAGCGCGATGCCGGCCCAGTCGCCGTTCTTGAGCAGGGACAGATCCGGCTCGTCGATCTTCACCAGCAGCGGCACGGCGATGGCGACGAAGATGCCCGGCACCAGGTTGATGAAGAACAGCCAATGCCAGGAATAGTGGTCGGTGATCCAGCCGCCCAGGGTCGGCCCCAGCGTCGGCGCCAGCGAGGCGATCGCGCCGATGGTGGCGGCGGCGATCACGCGCTGCTTGCCCTCGAAGAACACGAAGGCGGTGGTGAATACGGTCGGGATCATCGAGCCGCCGAGAAAACCCTGCGCGGCGCGGAACACGATCATGCTCTGGATATCCCAGGCCACGCCGCACAGCAGGCTGGTGATGGTGAAGCCGGCGGCCGAGACGGCGAACAGCCAGCGCGTGGAGAACACGCGCGACAACCAGCCGGACAGCGGAATCACCACGATCTCCGCGATCAGATACGCGGTCTGCACCCACGCCACATCGTCCGCACCCGCCGACAGGCCGCCGCCGATATCGCGCAGCGAGGCCGACACGATCTGGATATCCAGCAGGGCGATAAACATGCCCAGGCACATGCTGGCGAAGGCGAACACCTTCTGCCCGGGACTGAGGTGGGCGACGGGGCTCATGGCGCTTTGGTATCGATGCGCGCGGTGACCGACAGGCCGGGGCGCAGCACGCCCAGGTCGCCATCCGTGCCTTGCAGCTCGACGCGCACCGGCACGCGCTGCACGATCTTGGTGAAGTTGCCGGTGGCATTTTCCGGCGGCAGCACGCTGAACTGCGCGCCGGTGGCGGGCGCGAGGCTGGCGACATGGCCGGTGAACACACGGCCCGGCATCACATCCGCGCGCACTTCCACCGCCTGGCCTACGTGCATGCGCTTGAGCTGGTCCTCCTTGAAGTTGGCATCCACCCACAGCCCGTGTGCCGGCACCACTGCCAACAATGGGCTGCCCGAGGCCGCATAGGTGCCGACGCGCGCGCGGCGGTTGCCGACCACGCCGTCCACCGGCGCGCGCAGTTCGGTGTAGCCAAGATTGAGCCGCGCCAGTTCGGCCTCGGCCTTGGCCTGCATCAGCGCGGCTTCGACCTGGTGCTTCTGCGTATCGATCACGTCCAGCTGCCGCTGCGCCGCCTGCACTGCCGCCACTGCGCGTTGCGTGGTGGCGGCAGCCGTGGCGAAGGTGGCTTCGGCGCGCTGCGCGCTCTCCACCGATACTGCGGCGCGGTCGGCCAGCTCGCGGTAGCGCGCATCGTCCAGCTTCGAGCGCTTCGCCTCCGCATTGGCGGCGGCGAGCGCCGCCTGCGCCTGGGCGATCACGCTTTCCTGCAGATGCATCTGCGCATCGAGGTTGCCCAGCGCGGCCTGCTGCGCGGCGACCGCGGCCTCGGCCTTGGCCAGGGCGGCGCGGTAGTCGCGGTCGTCGATCTTTACCAGCAGGTCGCCCTTGTGCACGGAGTGGTTGTCGGTCACCGCCACCGCCTGCACATAGCCCGGCACTTTGGCGCCGATCACGGTGGTGTCGCCGCCCACATAGGCGTCGTCGGTGTCTTCGACAAAGCGGCCGTCGGACCACCAGTGAATACCGTAGAACGCCAGGCCAGCCAGCACGACGGCGCCGGCCAGCGGCTTGAGGATGTTCAGGCGCGGCCGCACGGCGGCCTGCTCGGGAATGGCGGACATCGCAGGAATCTCCACAACGCCAGCGGGTATGCGGCGAGTGGCGATAGTTGTAAGTCCAAGCGGTTTCGGCTTAAATGTCGCTGATGCCACCTTTTATGCCATGCGGGAGGTCCGCCATGCAACGCATCGGTTTCGTCGTCTACCCCGGCTTCCAGATCATGACCCTGGCAGCCGCCTCGGTCTTCGAGTTCGCCAACCTCACCCTGCAGCGGACCAACTACGAGATCCACATCCTTTCCGAAAGCGGCGGCCCGGTGCGCAACACTCTGGGCATGGATGTGCAGACCGAAGCGATCGACGCGCATGTCTTCGACACCCTGCTGATCGGCGGCGGCGTTGGTGTGCCTGCCCCGTCGCCCACCCTGGTCGAAGCGATCCGCAAGACACCGCAGACCACGCGCCGCGTCGCCGCGATCTGCACGGGCGCCTTCCTGCTCGCGCAGGCCGGCCTGCTCGACGGCCGCCGCGCCACCACGCATTGGACTTTCGCGCGACAGTTGAAGCTGCGCTATCCGAAGGTGAATGTGGAGGAAGACCGCATCTTCATCATCGACGGCGATATCTGGACATCCGCCGGCATGACCGCCGGCATCGATCTCGCGCTGGCGATGGTCGAGAAGGATCTCGGCATCGACGTGGCGCGCAAGGTGGCACAGAAGCTGGTGGTCTATCACCGCCGCGCCGGCGGCCAGTCGCAGTTCTCCGCGCTGCTGGAGCTGGAACCGAAATCCGATCGCATCCAGAACGCGCTCACTTATGCGAAGAGCCATCTGAATTCCACGCTGTCCGTGGAAGAACTGGCCGCAGCAGCCAGCCTCAGCCCACGCCAGTTCAGCCGCGCCTTTACCGCGGAAACCGGCCAGTCGCCGGCCAAGGCGGTGGAACATCTGCGTGTGGAAGCTGCGCGGCTGATGATGGAGCAGACGCGCCATCCGATCGAAGTGATCGCGCGCGAAGTGGGTTTCGCCGATCGCGAGCGGATGCGCCGCGCCTTCCTGCGCGCGTTCGGGCAATCGCCGCAGGCGATGCGCAGGCACGCCGGCGGAATGGACGAAGCCACGGAAGACGAGGCATCCCAGGCCACCTGAGCGGCAGCAACAACAAGCTCGCGCGCCTACATCCTTCGGCCGATCCCGGCGCGCCGGACAACGCGATGCCACGGGAGTAGATTCCCCAGACTCATGGAATGGACACTCAAGGAGAGCGGCCATGAGTCGGGAAAAAGTCATCTGGGTGGTCAACTACAACCGGCTGGAAGATTTCCTCAAGCAATGCGTGGCGGTGGGCGCAACGTCCGTCGCCATCCGCACCGATAACGATCTGCGCAAGGCGATTCCCGCGGCCCATCAAGCCAAGCTGAAGGTCTATGGCTGGCGTTGGCCGTCATCGATGCACGATCCGGCCATGAACGAAGCGGCGAAGGTGCAGGCGCTGTTTGCGCAGGGATTGGACGGCTATTTCGTCGATCCGGAAATGAGCGAACAGGACAATATCGACTGGGACAAGAACGGCCTGGCGGATCTGGCCGAAGAGTTCTGCTCGGCGATATCCCGCGCCGCGAACGGCAAGCCTTTCGGCGTGACCTCGCATTACCTGGCCAGGCGCGCGGAACCGAAGCTGCCATGGGCCTCGTTCTTCAAATACGCCACCGTGCTGCTGCCGCAGGCGTATTGGCGTTCGACCGAGGGCGTGATCGGCCACGGCATTCCCGCGGACAACTATGCGGTGTCGATTGCCGCGTGGACAGCAGCCGGCGGCGATCCGGCGAAGATCGTGCCGATGGCGGGCGAGCTGGGCGTGTCGACGGCGGCGGAGATCGCGCAGTACGTCACGGCGGCGAGCACGGCGCCGGCGCTGCATTTCTATGCGTACGAGCCGAAAGTCAGGGCGGACGTGTGGGCGGCGGTGGCCAAGGCATGAAGCATGCGGCGTAGGTTGGAGTTCGCTACGCTCACCCCAACCTACGCCAGTGCTTGCGATCATCTTTAAACGCCGGGCCGGATAAGGGCATCCTAGAAGGACTCCCGAAGGACGACCGCCCGTGGACCTGAAGCGCTACCCCGTCGCTCTCTATCTCGTACTGGTCGTACTGATCAGCACGCCCTACTACGTTCTGCTCGCCCGCAGCGGCTCGCTGGACATGGGCCGCGGCTTCGTCGTCCATTCGCTGATGTGGGCGCCCGGCATCGCCGGACTGCTGTCCGCCTGGATCTGCCACCGCTCGGTGGCCATGCTCGGTCTCGGCTGGGGCCGCACGCGCTACGTTGCCACCGGCTATCTGCTGCCGATCCTCTACAGCCTGCTTGCCTATATCCCGCTATGGCTCACCGGCCTGGCGCCTGCAGCGTTCGGCGACTTCGCCCGCGACTGCGCCACGCGCCTGCATTGGCAGGACAGCGGCCTGCTTGCCCCCGCCTTGATGCAGATCTTCCTCACCCTCACCTTCGGCGCGATCCAGAGCACCGCCTCCGCCGCCGGCGAGGAAATTGGCTGGCGCGGCTATCTTGTGCCTGCCCTGCGCGCGAAGTACGGCATGGGCGCCACGGTCATCATCAGCGGCTTGATCTGGGCCGCCTGGCATATGCCGGTGATCCTGTTCGCCGACTACCACAGCGCCGCGCCGCAGGCTTACGCGATCGCCTGCTTCACCTTGATGGTGATCGCCACCGGCGGCATCGCCGCGTGGCTGCGCCTGCGTTCCGGCTCGGTGTGGCCGGCGATCGCGCTGCATGCGGTGCACAACGCGTTTATCCAGTGGCTGCTCGATCCCATGACCAATGACCATGGCAACGGTGCCTGGTATGCCGGCGAATTCGGCGCGGCGCTGGTGATCAGCTCGGGCGTGGTGGCGGCGGTGCTGTTCTTCGCGCCGAAGTTCAGGACGGCGGCGGCGCGATGACTACATCACCCGCCCTTCCTTCACATACTCCCGCTTGATCGCCTCCTCCAGGCTGCGCAGATCCACCTCGCGCGTCTGCCTGGCCAGCGCCTCGATCGCGCAGAAATGCGTGACATTGAGGATATTGGCGCCGGTCAGCTCATGCCGCGCGGCGATAAGCCGCCAGTCGACGTCGCCGGCGAGCGCGATCTGCTCAGGGAAAGTCCGGCGCCAGATTTCGTAGCGCTCTTCCTGCTGCGGCATCGGGAACGGAATGATCGCCTGCAGGCGGCGCACGAAGGCGTCGTCGATATTCGCGCGCTGGTTGGAAGCGAGGATCACCAGGCCGTTATAGCCCTCGATCCGCTGCAGCAGATAAGCCACTTCCTGGTTGGCGTATTTGTCGTGCGCATCGCGTACATCCGTGCGCTTGGAGAACAGCGCGTCGGCCTCGTCGAAGAACAGGATCCAGTTCTTGTTCTCCGCCTTGTCGAACAGCCGCGACAGATTCTTTTCCGTCTCGCCGATGTATTTGGACACCACCCGCGACAGGTCCACGCGGAACACATCCTTGCCGGTGTGCTTGCCCAGTAGCATCGCGGTCAGCGTCTTGCCGGTACCCGGCGGACCGTAGAACAGCGCGCGATAGCCCGGCTTGACGCGCTTGCGCATGCCCCAGTCGTTCATCAGCGTGTCGCTGTGCTTGATCCAGTTTTCGATCTCGCGGATCTGCGCGCGCGTCATCGGATTGAGCACCAGATCGTCCCAATCCATCGACGTTTCGATGTGCTCGGCCGGGAAGTCGATGCTGAAGGCGGGGCGGCCGATATGTCCCGTGACAATTTCCTCGACGATCTCGGGGTTGACGATCAGGCGGCCGCTCATGGCGGGCTCGCCTTCGCGCACAGGCTCGAGCCACAGAATGCGCTTGCGCGCGAGCCAGTGATCTGCGGCGAGCATGCCTTGCACTTCGAGGCGGCGCCCCAGATCGCTGCCGCACAGGATGAACTGCGCCGTTTCGCCAGTAGGAATAACTCCACGATGGTTTGCTCCGCGCGAACCGCCGAATTCCGCCAGATCGCCTCCATCCGGAAGGTGGGTATGAATAAGCCCGCCGAGCAGTGCCGGATCCACATGAGGCACCAACGCAAGTATGAAGATCGCGAACTCCTTCACATCGGGTTGCTCGCGCTCCAGGAAACCCGCTATCCAGGAGTCGTCCTCCTGATAGCTGAAGGCGTCCACTTCCAGGCGCTCGGCCTTGCCAAGATGCATGGACAGGCGCCCGGCGACCATCTGGGCCAGCCATTGGATGGATAAGCGAAGATTGGTTGCATTAGGGTTCATGGCTTTGTCCCTGACTGGCACTGTGCAAGATCGCTAGAGTCCATAGCGGCTATAGATTTCCGTCGCATGGGCGGTGGCCGCTGCCTCGGTCATATAAGGAGGCGGATCGCGGTCGGCACCGATTGACCGGTTCTCGGAGGCATCGCCAGGCCAAAGGTTTTCAAGATCGTTGAAGAAGGTGCGATGACGCTTCTCGGTTGAGTCCTGGATATCCTCGTTCTTGGGTGGTTCGGCCTTGACTGCGGTGCCTTTGTCGACGAGGCGCTTTTTCGACAAGCTCCAGACCAGAGGATTGAGGACGCCTTCGTAGTGCTTGGCCATTTCGTCGGACGAAACGATGTGGCGACGATCGATATTGTCGGCAAGGACACCGGCGACATGGGAGGCCGGGTACTTCTTGCGGAAGCGATCCTTGAGAGATTTGCGGAAACCCGGCCGCTCGATCTTGATATTCGTCTGCCCGTCCTCGGCTGCCTTGATCGTTGTGGTCGGGCCCGACTTGGCGGGACTCATGCCACCTTCGACGTGCACGGTTTCATCCGCGCCATTCTTGTTATCGACGACCAGGTTCAACGTCGTCATGCGGTACTTGGCCTTGATCGGCACCAGGGCTTTGCGGATGTCGGCTTCGCTGGCCTTGCCGCCGTTCTTGGCGGCCTCCGCTTCGGCCATGCCTTTGTCCAGATCCGCCTTCTTCTGCTCGTCGGTGCGGTCGTCAGGCTTCGCCTTGAACAAACCTGCAAACAATGACTTCGCCTTCCCCACCACCCAGCCCACCGCCGCGCCGATCGCCGCATCCACCTTGGCGCGCACCTTCTGCACCACTTCCATGATCTTATCGGTGACCTTGCTCAAGCCCAGGAACCCGGCCAGGAAGCTGATCGACAGCGACAGCAGGCCGGCCAGGATGCTCTCCACCCGCTTGGCCGCGCCGCCGATATTGCCCTGCGCAATCGTGACGATCGAATCGATGAACGCCGTCACCACCTGGATGATCTTGGTGAGCTTCTGCACGAACACCATCACGGTGTCGTAGATCGAAATGATCGCGGGAATAAAGCCGGCGCCCGGAATAAACATGCCGATCAGTTTCGGGATCGCCTTCTTGATGATGGTGTCGGTGACAAAGGAAACGATGCCGCTGATCACCTGGTCCTTGAGATCGCTGAGCTTCTCCTTGATCAGTTCCCACACCGCGCCCACGCCGCCGGTCACCAGCGCCTTCACCACGTCGAAGGCCAGCTCCAGGCCCTGCATGATGCGCTCGCCGTTGGGCCCCAGCGCCGCGACGATCTTGCCGCGGATCTGCGCCCAGGTGATGCCAAGCACGCTCATCGCCATCTTGCCCAGTTCCGGCAAGGTGGCCGCCTTCGGGATGTACACGCCCTGCAGCGAACCGGTGAGCCAGTCGATCAGGCCCGCCTTCAGATGCGTACCGAAGTTGTCGACGAAATTGCTGAAGCCCAGCTTGGCCGCGCGCACCAGGTTGCCCAGGAACGGCATCGGGTTCTGCAGGATGCTTTTCAGCGCCGCGCCGGTCTTCATGACGTAGCCCATCAGGCCGGGCTTCACCACGTCGAAGATGATCTTCAGCAGATCCCAGATCGTCCCCAGTCCCCAGCTGATGAAGTCCGTGGCGATGCTGATAAAGCAGCTCGCGATCTTGGTGAACGCGCCCACCACGGTGAGCACGTCGGCAATGGTCAGCGAGGTCAGTGTCTCGACGATGCGGGCGGGAATCGAGCGCACGATGCCCATCAACCCGCTCAGCGCGGTGTTGAACCAGGCGAAGGCGCGCGCGATCGCGTTGCCCTTCTTGATGTTCTCCCAGATTTCTTCCTGTCCGATCAGCTTCATGAAGCCGCCGAGCAGATTGTCCGCGGTAGGCGGTTTCGCCTCGCCGGTGATCGGGTCCGCGCCCAGCAGCACGCACAGCAGGTCGTAGCCGCGCGTGCCCTGCGCCATCGCGGCGAGCGGCTTGAGCAGCGCGTCCTTGACCATCTTCAGCAGTTCCACCGCGGTGGACACGGCGAAGTCGATCAGCCGGGTTATCGGCTCGGTAAAGATGCGCTTGGCGCGCTCCCATACCCCGCCGAGATCGAAGATATCGGTCCAGCTCAGCGAGTCCAGGAAATCGTCCAGCGCCTGCTTCAGGCCCGCGCCGATATCGCCCAGCTGCTTGAGCTTGGCCTCCACCCAGGTGGCGGCCTTGTTGATGATGCCGTGGTTGTCCAGCGCCTGGGTGATCAGCGAGCCGCCGGGCATCAGCTCGATCAGGCCGCGCAGGATATTCGCGGCCGAGCGGTCGGCGGAACGCATATTGATCGGATTGAAGCCGATCACCAGGGTCAGCAGCCGGTAACCCGGAATGGCATAGGCCCAGTCGGCGAACTTGTCCAGGGCATCCTGGATGCCGAAGCGCTGCACGGCCGGCGTCGCCGGCGCAGCCGACACCGCGGGCGTGTTTTCCGCCGGCGCGCGCTGCACCGCATGGCCTTGCTGGATGGTGTGGGTCAGCTCGTGCGCGAGCAGCTGCTTGCCGTCGCTGCTGCCGGGCTGGTACTGGCCGCGCGAGAAGAAGATGTGGTTCTGGTAGGTGAAGGCTTTCGCCCCCAGCCGGTTATTGAGGCCGGCCGATTCGCCGTCGTGGTGCACGCGTACCTTGCCGAAGTCCGCGCCGAAGCGCGGCTCCATGAAGCCGCGCACGTCGTTGCCCAGCGGCTGGCCGCCGGTCATCTTGCGATGGATGGTGGACTGGACGTTGTCCTCGACCGCTGGCACGCCGGTGCCGGCAGCGCGCTGCACGTGCTCGCCGCCGGGCGCGGCTTCGGCCTTCTGCAGCTTGGCCTCTTCCTTCTTCTGCAGCTTGTCGTCGGGGGCGAGGAAGATCTTTTCTTCCGCGCGATGCGGATGGTGGACTTTGTCTTCGGAGCGCTGCAGCGCCTTGTCGTCGGCGCGCTGGACTTTCGGGTCCTCCGCGCGCTGCACTTGCTTCTGCTCGGTGCGCTGCACCTTCGGATCTTCGGCGCGCTGCACCTGTTTCTGCGCGGCGCGCTGGACCTTCGGATCCTCGGCACGTTGAACCTGTTTCTGCTCAGCGCGCTGGACCTTCGGATCTTCGGCGCGCTGAACCTGTTTCTGTTCAGCGCGTTGGACCTTGGGTTCCTCGACGCGCCGGATCTGCTTCTCTTCGGCACGCTGGATCTTCGGGTCTTCCGCGCGCTGTACCTGCTTCTGCTCCGCGCGCTGGACCTTCTTCTCCTCCGCGCGCTGAACACCCTTCTGCTCGACCCGCTGCACCTTCATATCGGCCGCCGGCGCACGCAGGATCTTTTCCTCCTCGCGGCGCTGCAGCTTCTGCTGCGGTGCTTTCTGGATCGCTTCGCCCGCGGGCGCGCGGAAAATCTTCTCCTCCTCGCGCCGCTGCACTTTGTCCGCCGTCTGGCGTTGCAGCTTGTTCGCCGGCTCGCGTTGCGCCTTGTCGCCGGGTTGCCGCTGCAGCTTGCCCGCGGCGGCCGGATCGGGCATGCGCAACACCTTGTCCGCGGTGTGGTCGGCTTCCTGTTCGAACTTGTCACCCGGCGCACCGACCGTCATCTTGGCCTGCACGGGCGGGAAGAAATCCCCGCCGCCCGCTCGCGAGAAGAACGGACGCTTCGACGCCTGCGCCGGTGTCGCCGGCGCGGTGCTCGAACTCTTTTCGGCAGTCGACTTGGTCGCCCCCACTTCTACCCTCCTCCCAGAGAATCTCAGTTCCCACCTCGAACCCTTCTCCCTCCGGGAGAAGGTGGCGGCAGCCGGATGAGGGTTCGGCCGAAGTGGTACGCCCCACTCCGCCCGTACCCTCACCCCAACCCCTCTCCCAGGGGGAGAGGGGCTTTATGCATCGTCAGTACGGCCACTCCACCCACAACATGCGCGGCATCCATGGCAGGCGCACCGCGCCGATGCCCCATGGCAACTGCCCCAGCAGGATGTCCCAGCTCTGCTTTTCCACCTGCAGCAGATCGTCGTCGCCGCGCTTGGACAACTTGCCGGGACGCACCAGGAAGTTGCCGCGGAAGCCGTCGAGCGAGGTCTCGCCAAGCGCGGTCCAGTATTCGATCGCCGCCTGCAGCAGGCCTTCCGCTTCCTTCTGCTCCACGTCGCTCAGTTCCACCGGCGCGCCGGCCAGGACCGAAGGCTCCAGACCGCACAACAGCTTCGGCAGCACCAGCGCATGCTCGGGCGCCTGCGCCTGCCCCGTCGCCAGGAAATGCAGCAGCGCCAGCGCACGATCCGGCTGCACGATCCGGTCATCCACCGCGATATCCAGGCGCTTGAACAGCTGCGGCAGGAACGGATGCAGCAGCACCACGCCCGCGCAGTCGACGAAGACGCCTTCGTGCAGATCGATCGGCCTGGTGGCGGCAGCGGCTCCGTGCGGCGTTATCGCGCTGCTGCTGGTTGGCGGCGCCTCGATGGCTCGGTGGCTGTCCAGGTGGTTCGATGCGTTGTTCGATGTCATGCCCGGGCGCCCACTGACGGTGGTATTCCCTCCGTGCTGCGCAGGCGTCGCCGTGCCGCCATGCACCGCGGGCGAGCCGGAGACGCTTTCAATGACGGCGGGCGTGACGAGCTCCGGCGCAAGCGCCGCCCATGCTTCGAGCAGATGCCTCGGGGTGATCGCACGCTGCGCGGCCACGCAGGCGAACGCCGCGGCCCATGCATGCTCGGGAATGATGTCCGGAACGGCGATCGATATCGCGCGGCGGACCGCCGCCACGACCTCGCGCAGGAGAGCCGGCGCCGAAGGCACCAGCTGCTCCAGCACGCGCTCGAGGAACCCGCGCGAAAACTGCCGCGCCAGCCGCAACCGCGCGACCGGCGACCCAAGCACCCGGAGCAAGGCGGTGCGCATCGGCAACCCGATCGACGGAGCTCCGCCCTGCCCCTGTCCGTGCGCTTCCGTCTCGCGCAGGGCATGGCCGTCCCATGCCTCGCTTACCAGCGCTTCCAGCGTCCGCCCTTCGGGCAGCTTGTACCACCACGGCAAGGCTCCGGTGGCAAGGAAATAGAAGAAGGCTGCTTCCATCGACTGCGCGCCGGTTCGCCGCACATCGCCCTCGTCCGCGGCGACGGCCGGCCGTACCACCGCCTGCTCCTTGCGCACGCGCACCTGCTGCTCGACCGCCGCCACCACCGCCGCCACGAAATCCCGCTCGAAACTCTCGGGCGTAAAGCTGCCGGCATCCACCTCGATCCGTTCGAACTGCCAATGCTCGTCGCCCGGCGCCGCTCGCTCGAATGCTTCGTCCAGCGCCGTGGCGAGCGCGCCCTGGCACAGCGCCGCGACGCGTCCCTGCAGCGCGAAACCCTCCGACTCACTGCCCTCGACGGCGAGGTCGATGCATTCGCGGCGGATCACATGGCGCCGGTCCTGGCTCATTTGCCGCCTCGCCGCGGGGTGGTGCCGCGCCTGGTGGTGGCGGTCTTCGCGGGCGCCTTCTTCGCTGGTGTCTTCTTCGCTGGTGCCTTCCTGGCTGCGGTCTTGTTAACCGCGGTCTTGTCGACTGCGGTCTTCTTGATCGCCGTCTTCGCCACCATGGTCTTCACCGTGGCCGCCTTGCGCACGCTCGGCGTCTTGGCGACCAGCACCGGCGGCGGCACGATGATCGGCGGACCGCTGGTCGACCCTCCGACCTTCACCGCCACCGTCGAGGTCACCGAGCAGCCGTTGGCATTGAAGGCGGTGACGGTGACCAGCCGGGTGCCGCTGGTATTGAACGAGGTGACGAACTTGGGACCGCTGCCCATCGCCGGCGTGGCGCCTTGCGCCTCCCAGACGTAGCTCATCCCGCTCTGCGGCGGCGACACGTTCACCGAGAACTCCGACGATCCGCCGACCGTACCCGAGCCCGGCCCCTGCGCCTGGATGCCGAACTCCGGCGGCACCGGACACAGGTTCACCGGCTTGGGCGCGTCGGCGCACTTGTCGATCGATACGCCGTCAAAAGCAGGCACGCTCACCCCGCCGCTGCCCGACTTGATCGATGTGCCGCTGGGCGCATAGACGAACGCCATGCTTTGCTTGGCATTGGGCAGCACCCAGGTCGAGGTCAGCTCGATATCGAACTTCAGGCACTGGAAGTATTCGATCGTCAGCATGCCCAGGCGTCCCGGCGACAGCGGCTTGTAGCCCAGCGTCAGCCACTGCGCCTTGCCCGGCTGGGCGAGGCCCGGCGTGCTGGCGATCAGCTTGTTGATCGCGGCCATCCAGCCGTTCACGGTGTTCTGGAACTGCGCGCCGCTGAGCTGGTCCTTGCTGGCTGTCAGGATCTTGGCGACCTGCGCGCTGAGATCAATCGGCTTGCCGGTATCGGCCTCGACCGTGAACACCACGCCGTCCGCATTGAAACTTTGATAGGCGTTGTCGGGATTGGTGTCCGGATCGGGGATAAAGAAGCGGAAGTTGCGATTGAGCGAGGCGCCGCCGCACGGCAGCGTGCAGCACTCGTGAGTGAACTCGCCGCCCACCGCGCAGCCCCTGCTGTCCTGCACCGTCACCGATACCGAGGCGCCGCTGGGCGTGGCCGCGGTGACGATCATCGCGCTGGGCGCTGGCTGGCCGTTCACTTCGTACGGCGGCGCGCCGCCGGTGATCGAGGCGGTGGCGGTGTAGCTGCCGCCCGCACAGGTGAAGCTCGGCTCGCCGATGGTCAGCGGCGGCGCCACCGTAAAGCTCTGCATCGGCGTGACCGCGCCTTCGGCATCGCGCAAGGTCACGCTGTGGTTGCCGACGGCCAGCGACAGCGGCGCACCCAAGGGTTGGTAGGCGCCTCCATCGGCCGCCACGTCGTAAGGCGGCACGCCACCCTTGGCATCGATCGTCACCGGGCAGCTGCCGTTCGGCGCCGTGCAGCCGACGGATACGGTGAAGGTCGGCGGCACCTTCGGCAACACGTATTGGATGCCAGGGCCCTGGCCGGTCAGGCGGTACGGCAGGAAGAAGTCGGCGATCACCGTCCCTGCATCCAGTTCGTCCAGCGCCCGGCCGATGATCGCGGCGGCGGGATCGCCTTCGGAGATAACCGTCGCGCCGGATGGCACGGTCGGTGTGGCCACCGGTGAATTGCCGGTCAGCCAGTCGACCACCAGGTGCAGGTCGTCGTTCTGGATCAGGTTACGGTTGGCGCTGAGGTTGCCGATCGCGCGCGCCAGGCGCGAGGTATCGGCGGTGGCGTCGCCAGACGGCGCCATGTTCATCGCCCCGGCGACGCCGCCGGCCATCATCGCGCGCTTGCCGATGCGCGGACTGCGCTCCATCGGCGTGGCGCTACCGACCAGGTTCTCGTTCGCCATTTCCAGCGGGAACTGCACCAGGCCCAACCCCTGTCCGAGCCCCAGCCCCAACCCGCCGCCGAAATTATTGACGCGCGTATCGCCGTGATAGACCAGGATGAAGGTGCCGCCCAGCGGCACGCCCGCCTTGTGCTGGATGCCGGGCTCGCGCTGCAGGAAGCTGGACAGGAACTGCAGCCGCTTCAGCTCGCCCACGCGCGACTGGAACTCGTCGCGCGCCGCCTTGATGGCGTCGAGCTTGCAGCCCATCAGCACGCCTTCGCAAAGATCGACGAACTCGTCCTGCGGCAGGAACGCCTGCAGGTCGGCCGGCACCCGGTACACCACGTCCGAGCGCAGATAGCGGATCAGCGCCATCAGGTCCTGGTACTTGTTCTCGAAGTCCGCGTAGTTCAGCGCGGCCAGCGACGGATCCAGCGCCTCGGCCAACTTGCTGAAGTAATAGATCCCCACCACGTGCGGATACGCGGTCTGGTCCGGCGCCAGGGTGCCGTTGAACAGCGCGCAGTACAGGTAAAGCATCGCGAAGGAGTTGATCGCGTTCTGGTTGACGTCGATATAGCCCTGGTTCTCGAAGCGCGTCAGGTAATGCTCGTACCAGGCGCCGATGGTGTTGGCGCCATAGGCGAACTGCGGCGCGTACTGCTGCAGCAAGCTCAACTGCGGCGCGCCGCCGGCCAGCGGCAGACCGTTGATGGCGGGGATCGGATAGTTGTAGAGCTGCATGATCCCTTCGACCAGCTGCGAACGCAGCTCGCCGCGCAACGCGTCGTACAGCGCTTCCAGATCCTGGAAGCGCGCCTGCTCCTGGCTCAGGTCCACCGGCTGGCTGTCGTCATAGGCACCGGTGCGCAGCGCGATCACGTCGATCGGCAGGCGGTACTGCGACTTCATGGTCAGCAGCGAGCGCAGCACGGACTGGTAGTCCTTGCCCAGATGGCCTTCGATGCGCAGGAAGTCGCGCGAACCCAGGTCGTAGCTCAGCGGATCGGTGACGAAGTCGGGTGCCGCCGGGGTATACAGGTCGGAGTTGTAGCCGAGGTTCTGGTTGGCGCGCCTGCGCTGCGTCAGCACCGGGCTCCACAGCGGATACAGCGGCTGGCTGCCCGGCTGGGCGTAGTAATAAGGAATCGCCATGCCTTCCAGCGCGTCGTCGCCGCAGCAGCGGCGGCTGGGCGTGACGCGGATCTGCGGATCGAACGGCAGCGACGGATTGGCTTTCGGCAGCTTGGGCTGATCCGTAAAGCCGGCGCACATCGCCACCATGCGCGCGAACAGCTGGCGCAGCTGCGCGCTTTCCTCCTCGCAGTTGCCCACCGCCGGCGACGGCAGAAAGCCCTGGCGATAGCCATCCGGATTGGCCGAGCTTTCCGGATGCAGCAGGCCCAGCATCAGATGCCGCGGGAACAGCCCGTCGTCGGGGCAGCAGGCGCAGATCAGCTCCAGTCCCTTCCAGCGGAACTCGTCGTAGGCGCGCAGCAGATCGTCGAACAGATCGGCGTAGTACTGCAGGAACTTCACCTGGGCGGTATCGGCCGGCGCGCTGTCGAGAAAACCGTAGGCGGCGGAGAAGCCGGCGAACGGATCCGTCGCGTAGTCGGCGATCAGCAGCGGCCGGAACGCCGCATACGCCGCGCTCAAAGCCTGGCCCGTGGCATTCGCCAGATCTCCCTGGCGAATCATGTCGAGGAAGGCCTTGTAGATGTCGTCCGAACCGACCGGATTGGAATTGAGCACGTCGAAACGGCGCAGACGCAGGTCCGGCAGGTTCAGCCGCGCCGACATCGCCGCAACCAGGTCGCCTTCGCTCAGGCCGCTGCCCAGGCCATTGGCGGCGGCGATGATGCTGTCCAGATCGCTGCGCGCGATCAGCAGGCGGCGCACCGTGGCGGTGACCTGCGAGCCCTTGTCGTCGCAGTTGTTCGGGCTGCAGGTGCGCAGGCCTTCCTTCTTCAGCTCCAGGAACAGCAGCACCGCCTTGTCGTCGAGGAAGCCCGCGGGCGTGCCCAGCAGCGTGGTGTTCGGCACGCCATCCTCGAACAGTTCCCACAGGGCGAACGGCGCGCCGTCGCTCTTGAACTGCGGATAGTCGATATCGGTCGGCAGCGTGTACGGGCGATACGCCGTCAGCGTCACGTCCTCCGGCTCCACGATCAGATAGCCCTGCGAGGTTACGCCGCAGCCCTTGGACAGCGCGACGGCGGAGCCGGCGAGCTGGATCTTCAGGCCGCAGGCGATGCCGATGCCGATCAGATGCGAGCGGGTCTGGCGTTCCTGCTGTTCGAGGTAGTCGAAGGCATCGTTCAGATGCCGGCTCATCAAAACCTGGTTCGCTTCGAAGACCGGGTAATGGTCAAGCAAGCTCTCCATGAGCGATCTCCGTCGTCAAAGTCAAAGAGTGGTCTTGCGCGGGTAGTTGCCCAGCGCGGTGTTGTCCAGGCGCACCGGATTGAAATCGCTGCCTTCATCGCAGTCGTGCAGGGTGGCGCCCGGGTAGGTATTGCGCAGGCCGGCCAGCAGGATCGTCACCACCCATAGCCAGTAGGACGGCAAGGCGTAGGCGGCGTAGCGCTCCTGCAGCAGCGCGGCAATTTTCGGTTGGGTATCGGCGGTGAAGCTCAGGCCCGCGCACAGCGTCACCGCGGGTTCGGCGAACGGCGTCAGTGCGTCGAAGGCGTTGCCGGCCGCGATGTTGTCGTGCATCCAGGCGTAGTAGGCGCTGCCGTAGTCGGTGACGATGCGCCTGGCGCAATCGCACAGCGCGCCGGCGCTGGCATTGGTGGTCTGCACTCCGGCAGCCAGCAAAGCTTCCACGCGTTCGATCAGGCGTTCGTCAGTCCAGTCGATCGCCGCATTGGCATCCAGCCAGGTACGCCAGGCCGCTTCGAAACGCTCGAACTGCCAACCCTGGCTGGCGATCTCGGTAAAGCGCGTGACCATCAGCGCCCGCACCACATCCCACAACGCCGGCGTGAACAGCGTCTTGTACTCGCCATCCGCGGGTTGCGGCATGGCGGCGAACTCCACGGCGATCGCCGCGGCCAGCGCGTCCTCGCGCAGGAAGCTGAGCTTCTTGTCGGCGAACCAGGCGGCGAAGATCTCGCTGAAATCGTCCAGCAGCATATGGGCATCGGCGCAGGCTTCGTCGTCCGATGGCGGCGTGTCGTCGGCGGTCAGTCCCTGGGCCTCGAGCAGGTCGGCCAGGTCTTCCACCACGCCGTCGCAGGGGTTTTCGACGAAGCCGTCATTGCCCACCCAGCAGATCTTGGCCAGCAGGTGCGATGGCGTCTCGGCCTGGATGGTGCGCTCGGCATAGCGGCGCAGGTCCAGGTTGTCGGTGTATTGCACGGTCCAGCCGGGCATCACATAGGTGAGCCGGAACGAATACGGATCGGCGCTGCCGCAGGTCGAGCAGCCGTCCTCGCAGCAGGCCGGATACAGCGCGTCGCCGATGAATTTCGGGCGCAGCAGGATGTGCTCGACCACCAAGGTGCGCTGGCCCGCGCTCCACGACAGCAGCAGTTCTTTCAGCGCCAGCGCCTCGGCGGAGGTGGCGAACGGCGCGGGACTGCGGCCGATCTCCGCCGGCGTGGCATCGTCGACCACCAGCGCGAACTTGCCTCCCGCCACCGGCGCAATGGTGTAAGCCTCGTCGAGGATCAGCCGGTCCAGCAGCAGCCGGTACGCGCCCTCGCCCGCCTTGGTCGCGCTGTCGGCCGTCACGCTGATGCTGCCTTCCAGCTGATGCGTGCCGATGCCGTCGATCAGCTGATAGTTGACCGGATACACGCTGCCGGCCGGCGCGCCGACGCTCCACGCATAGCTCAGGTCCGGATAGCCCAGCAGCAGATTGATGCGCTGCTTGATGCCCGGCTCGTTGCCCGGCGCGTTCGGCTCGACCTGGTAGTCGAAGGCCTTGGCGCGGTCATGGCTCACCGCCGGATAGCGGCGCAGGAAGGCGATCTTGTTGTCGATCAGCCTGCCCTTCGCCACCGCGTCGCCCGCGGCCTGGGTCAGCAGCAGCGCGTACTCGCTGAACTGCTCGCCGAAGCGCGCCAGCAGATGGTCGAGAAAGGCATTGCGGCGCGTTTCGAACTCCGCCGGCGTTTCCACCAGCGCTTCGACCGCGGCGCGGGTCAGCTTGATCGGATCGGCGATATCCGCCAGATCCTTGATCACGCTGGCATCGAACGGCTTGACGAAGTACGTGCGCGCCACCGTGGGATCGAGCGAGAACAGATCCGACGTATGCGCCAGCTGCGCCAGCGCATTGCCGAGCAGTTGCTCGAACGCCATCAGATAGGCCTTGAGGTTCTTCGCCTGCGCCTTGCGCGCCGGCAAGGCACGCGGCGGCAGGCCATCCGCGCCGATACCGTAGGCCAGCGGGAAGCTGTACTGCACGGGGAAATAGTCGTCCGGCTGCCGGTACACACCCGGCGGCACCGGCAGGTCGTTCGGCGCGCCGGGGTTCTTCGGGCGGTCGGCATCGCCGCGCAGCTGGTTCAGCGTATCCGTCGCCTCGTCGACGCGCGGCAGGAACGGCAGGCCGTCCTTGTAGAACAAGAAGCGCGATTGATTGAGATACAGGCGCGGCTGATGGCGCGGGCTGATCGAGAGCAACCAGGCAGCGCTGGTCTTGCCGGGGTCGTAGACCGGCTGGTCATTGATCCAGCTCGGATCGGCGGCGCCGGCGACGACCTGGCCTTCGTCGTCGTACTTGGTCATGCGCAGCTGGTTCACCGCCACCACGCCGTCGATCTCCATCAGCAGATGGAGCATGTCGGAGGCGCGCAGCATGGCCTTCAGTTCGGCCGCGGCGAGGTCGGCATCCTGGATAAAGCCATTGGTCAGCGCAGGGCCGTCGAAGATGTCCTCCACCGCCACGCCTTGCCCCTGCAGCTCCTGCAAGGTGCGGAACGGCACCGGCGGCGTCATGTACTGCTCCAGCGCGAACCAGATGCAGGCCTGCACGCGCTCGATATCGGCGTCCGCCCGCACTTCCACGTCTGCGCAGACCGCCACGTCCTCCACGCCGGCGTGGTCGATCAGGCAATAGTCCTCGCCCAGGTTGCGGTACTGCTGCAGCGCGGCCTTGGCGCCGGCCACCGCAGCAGCGGTGGCCTTGGCCTTTTTGCGATAGCGCAGCACGAAGCCGGCGGATGTGGCGTCGGTAAACAGCGTGCGCCAGGCGTCGGCGCTGACGCTGTCCTGCACCGCGTTGTCGGCGAACACGCGCAGCGCGGCATTCTCGATATCCAGAGTGTCGGACGAGCCGGTAAAGCTGATGCGCAGGCTGAGATAGAACACGCCGCTCCACTGCCGGCGCAGATAGGCGTCGCGGTCGGCCGGATCGGCCAGGTCGAAGATGTTATAGGTCTTGGTCGCGCCTAGCCGGGCCAGCTCGATGCTGAAGGCGGTGTCGTCGGCGAAGCTGGCATCGTCGGCAAGGAAGCGCTGCCATGCATCGCGTTCCAGCAGCGCGATATCCGGAAAGCGTAGCTCCATCAGGATCGGATGCGCGCCGTCGCCATCGTGATAGACGCTGTTCTGCACCACCGTGCGGTCGTTGAGATCGCCCAGCTCCGGATCGTCGTCCAGCTCCAGCAGGGTTTCGTACAGGCCCAGCACCCAGGTCTCGACAGCCGGATTCGGCGGGCTCGCGGGCTGGCCATACCGCAACACCAGGTTGCCGGCCAGATCGCAATACGCCCAGTAACTCACCTCGCAGGCGCAGGTCCTGCACAACACCCAGGCGTCGCTCACGCCCGGCAGGTCGATCAGCATGCGGCGGAAATCGGTGACCGTGGTCGGATTGACCGTGAGCACTTCGCGCGCGGTGAAGAAGGCCTGGTCCGGATACGGCCGCGCCGGATCGGCCGACGGCAGCTGCGGCGCGAGGATGTCCTCGATATCCCAATCGATGCGGTAGCCCACGTCGGTGACGGCGTAGCACAGCGCTTCCAGGATGGTGATGCCCGGGTCGTGGATGTTGTAGTCGGTCCATTGCTGATGGCCCGCCTGCTGCACGTGGCCGATGCCTTCGCGCCGCAGCTGGTAGTAATCCAGCGACGGGTCCAGCACAGGCTTGGCAACCAGCGCTTGCGTGTTGAGTGGCTGAAGGCTGTTCATGCGTCGCACCCGCAGCTTTCCGCCAGCGCCGGGTCCGGCGCTGGCCTGATGACGGTGATCTGGTGCTTGCTGGCCGGCGCCGAGACCAGGATCGATACGGCGCGCGAGCCGATGGCTTCATCGAGATCGGCGCTGCCCGGCGGCTGGCATGGCAGGTCCTGGAACAGGCGGAAGTCGGTGACGTAGTCGACGCAGGCCTGCGTTTCCACGAAGTGGATCAGCGCGGACTTGTAGATCTTGCCGCCGAACGACGGCGTGCCGGTGCCGTCGAACGCCCATGGCGACAGGAAGCGGGTGATCGCCTGCTGCAGCTGGACCGAGTAATAAGCCTCGTCGTAACCATCGCGCAGCTTCAAGGTGAAGGACACGCGCACTTCCTCGAACTGCGGGTTCTTTACATGCAGCTGCGCGAAACCGCTGCAGCGCTGGCCGAGATAGGTCTGGATATCGCCCAGCACGCCCAGGCTGGTGTAGGGCTTGAGCGGATCGCGCTGCGTCTGGCCGCGCAGGTTCGGCAGCGCCACCAGGGTGACGTGGCCCGGCGCCAGCTCGCGATAGATGCCGCCGCTGCACGGCGTGGCGCCTTCGCTGTCGGCCGGCTCGTATTGCGTGTGGTTGAGGCACTTCACCTTGTAGATCTGCGGGAAGGCTTCCAGCACCAGGCGCTCGTAGTCCCACAGATCGATCGCGCGGTCCTTGTGGCGCAGGCGTTCGCTGATGCGGCGGTAGAAATCCGGCATCTGCTCGGCGCCGCGTCCACCGAAAGACGGATACGGCTGGGTGATGCCCTTTACCGACGCATCCGGCACGGCGAGCTGGGATACCGTGCCCGGCGGCAGCGGCGCGGCCGAGAAATCCGGCGCATTGCCCTGGTCGGCGAACACCGCCTCCATCGCCTGCGCTGCCACCAGCTTCAGCCGGCATACCGCGTCGCTGGCCTCGTGGACGGCGGCGCGGATCCAATACTGGCCGGCCGGGAACAGGCGATTGTCGGCGCTGGCGTCGCGCGGCACCGCAAAAGTGACGATGCCGGAGTTGAGCAGGCCGCCCGTCGCATCCACCACCGCGTTCTGCGGGAACGGCACCCACTGGTCCGCCACCATGTACGACCAGTCGATATGCGGCACCGGCTTGCTCGCCAGCGGATTGGCCGTGCCGTCGGCCACCTGGAACAGCAGTGCCAGATTCTGCGGCGGCAGCAGGCCGCCGAGGCCGATATAGAACTCCGCCTCGCTGCTGAGCGTGGCGCCGCCGCGCACGAAGGAGAACGGCGGCAGCAGCGGCACGATGCCGCCGCCGCACAGGTACGGATGCCGCTCGGCCGTGCCGAACGGCGCCAGATGGAAGAAGCGGCCGGCACGCGACTGGAAGGCGTTGGCGGTGGCGGTATTCAGCGGCAGCGTGGTCGAGGACTCGTACGACAAGCTCAGCGACGCGGCCACCGGGCCTTGCGGCGGACGCGGCCCCGGATCGGTGGCGCCGCTGTCCTTGCGCAGCCAGGCGATCAGTGCGGTCTGGTAGGCGTCCTGGCCGATGCCGCCATCCAGGCGCAGGCGCACATAGCCCTGCCGTGCCTGAGTGGCATACGCCTCGTCGTCATCGAAATCCGGCGCGTCCAGCACCGTACCGTTCGCCGCGTCGTCGAGACTGACGTAGGTGTAATCGGTGCCATTGCCCAGCGCCACGCCGGTAGCGCCCGAAGCCGTCCAGCTTCCGGCCTGCAGCAGATCGGCCAGCACCTTCGGCATGCCGACGGAATACACCGCCGGGTCCACCTGCCACTGCAGTTGCAGCGAGACCCAATCCAGGTGCTTCTGGAAGATTTCCTTGGAGCCGACGATCAGGCTGCTGCCCTTCACCGGCGAGGCGCCGAACGGCTGGAACGGCTTGGACAGATCCAGCGGCCCGGTATCGCTGGCCGCCGCCACGGTCTTGATGCCGCCGACCCAGGTGTAGAGCTCGATCGAGTTCAGCACCAGGCCTTGCATGCTGCCGTAGGCGTAATCGCGCTGCGGATCCTGCTTGAGCGTCACCAGCAGCAGCGGTAGCCCGGTATCGAAGTTGTAGCCCTGCGTCGCCGCCGCGTATGGCACGACGGGGTCGTCCGCACCGCTCAAGGCAATCCACAGATCCAGCGTCTTGCTGTCGCTCGCCGCGAAGTACAGCGGCTCGCGCTGCAACCAGCCCTTGGCGGTGCTGAACTGGCACAGCACATCGTCCGACAGGTCGAAGTTCGCCGGCAGCGCGTCGCGCAGCTGCAGGCGCACGAAGACGTAGCGCGTGCCTTCCGCCAGCAGCAGATGATGCGAGGCGATGGCGAAGCCGATCTGCGCGGGCGGCATGTCGATGGCGGCCAGCGCACCGTCCACATAGTCCTTGTTGAAGAACGGCTGCCAGGACAGATCCGGCGAGGTCAGCGACGCGCCCTGCCCGTCATCGGAGTTGGCCACCGGCGAGGCGAACAGCCGGCCCTGGTCGTCATCGCCCGACGCCAGCGCCTCGCTGCCATGGCGATACACCGTCTTCAGCGAGGTCACCGCCGTCTTGTTGGCGACCAGATCGTCAACGCTGGCGAAAAACGCCGGCTTGCCGTTCGCATCCTTGCCGGCCTTGAACAAGCTGCCCTGCGCGAAGTCGTATTGCGTCGCCTGCTTGCCCAGCTCGGCCAGCAGATGCACATGGCCCGGCTGCGCCGGCCGCGGCTTCAGGCCCAGAATGGTCGCGTAATAGAAATCCAGATGCCGCTGGGTCAACCCGTTGCCGAGCTCCCTCGCATGCTCGAGCAGCTGCAGGAAGGCGAGATACAGCGCGTAGTGCGGTGCGTGCGCGGAGACATTCGTCAACGCATCGGCCAGGCCGGCCTGCGCCTCGCTGGCGGTGCGCATCAGCACCTTCAGGAACAGATCGAACACCGAGCGGAACAGATTGTGCGTGGCGCAGTGGTTGATGCGCACGAACGGATCCGGCGCGCCGCCCGCGCCGTAGACCGAAGCATCCGCCGCGATGCCGCTGACATAGCCGGCCCAGCTCGCACCACCGCTCCACGAGGTGGACAAGCCGCCGGACAGCACATCGGCAAATGCCTTCGCCGCATGCTGCAGCACGCGCAGCTCCGGCGTGGGCGCCACCACGTTCACCACACCCAGGCCCATGCCGCCCTTGTAGTAGGCGATCAGCCGCGCGAACGCCGGCGCAAGCTGGGTCTTGATCAGGTTATCGAGCGTGCCCTTCAGCGGCGTCTCGTCCGCCAGCTTCTGCTGCAGATCGTCCAGCGCCCCGGCCAGCGCGCCCAGCGCGGCATACAGATAGCCGAGCCGGTCCTGCAGCGCCTGCGCATCCGCGGCGTTGTCCATATCGTTGAGGAAGTCGAACCACTCGCGCACGGTGGTCTTGTACGCGTCGACATCCTCGATCGCGGCCACCGCCAGCGGCACCGCCATATCGCCGCCGAAGTAGTCGCGCCAGTCGCCGACCAGCGCATTGGCGGCGCTGTAGCGGTTGAGCAGGCCGGCATAGCCCTGGGCGAACACGATGTCGTGCGCGACCGTGCGCGCATCCACCGGCGCGGCGTCCGGCGAGAGCGCAGCCGGCGCGCGCTCGTCCTGGCTGGTGCCTTCGCGCACCAGCTTGAGCGGATCGTCGTTATGGGAGCAGTCGTTGGCCATGACGTCAGCTGTTGTCCGGCAGCAGGTTGGTCGTGGTGAGATTGATGTCGGTGCCTTCGCGGATGTAGTACGGGTAGACGAAGTTGAAGCGCGAGTTGGTGGACTTCACCGTGTAGGCCACCTCGATCAGCACCAGGCCGTCGGCGATGCCGCTGTCGTCCAGGGTCACCTTGTCCAGCGTCACGCGCGGCTCGAAATACAGCACCGCCGATTCGATCTTGTCGGCGATCAGCGTCTTCATCCGCGTGTCCAGGCTTTCGAACAGCAGCTCGCTGAGATTGCAGCCGTAGTCCGGCTGCATCACCCGCTCGCCCGGCCGCGTGCTGAGCAGCACGTGCAGGCTCGAGGCGACATCGGCCTCGTCTTCCAGCATCGCCACGCCCGGCACCGGTCCGCTGAAATCCGGCGGGAACGACCAGCCGCGGCCGAGAAAATCGCGATCCATGGCGTCAGCCTCCAATCAGCACGGTGGGGCAACCCGGCGCGCTGACCATGCCGCCCGCGCCGGTGGGGTCGCCGATGCGCGCGGCCGGCAGGCCGCCGATCAGCACCGTCATGGAACCGAGCACGATCGCGTCCGCGCCGCAGCTGTCGCCCAGGCGCGCCGCCGGCATGCCGCCGATCAGCACCGTCGGCGCGCCCGGCGGCACGATCGGCACCGGTGCGCCGAACGTGGCGGAGCTGACGATCATGTCCGTAATCCTTGCCGCGAGTCCCATGGCCTGATTCCGTCCGTTGCATCCATTGCCAAGCCGCACCCATCGGAGCGGGTGCAACACCTTGAAGCTCTCAACACACCGCGCCGTCATTCCAGCTTTCGCTGGAATGACCAATCCGCCTCACCGTCACCCCAGCGAAAGCTGGGGTCCAGAGCCTCCAAGGCACTGGATTCCAGCTTTCGCTGGAATGACCAATCTGCATCGCCGTCACCCCAGCGAACGCTGGGGTCCAGGGCCTCCAAGGCACTGGATTCCAGCTTTCGCTGGAATGACGAATCTGCCTCGCCGTCACCCCAGCGAACGCTGGGGTCCAGGGCCTCCAAGGCACTGGATTCCAGCTTTCGCTGGAATGACCAATCCGCCTCGCCGTCACCCCAGCGAACGCTGGGGTCCAGAGCCTCCAAGGCACTGGATTCCAGCTTTCGCTGGAATGACCAATCCGCCTCACCGTCACCCCAGCGAACGCTGGGGTCCAGGGCCTCAAAGACACTGGATTCCAGCTTTCGCTGGAATGACGAATCTGCCTCGCCGTCACCCCAGCGAACGCTGGGGTCCAGGGCCTCCAAGGCACTGGATTCCAGCTTTCGCTGGAATGACCAATCCGCCTCACCGTCACCCCAGCGAACGCTGGGGTCCAGGGCCTCAAAGACACTGGATTCCAGCTTTCGCTGGAATGACGAATCTGCCTCGCCGTCACCCCAGCGGACGCTGGGGTCCAGAGCCTTGCGGCACTGGATTCCGGCTTTCGCCGGAATGACGAGTTCGAACCGTGGTAAGTCGTGTTTTCCATATCTAGTTGATCTGCACGATCCCGCCCTTGATCACCGTGGTCGCGTCGCCGCTGATCTTGGTCTGCGCGCCCGACAGCTCGACGGTGCCGGTGCCGGTCGCCTTGAAACCGCTCTTGGCGCTGAATTCGGTATTGGTGCCGGAGAGCTTCACGTCTTTCTTCGCCTTGAACACCAGGTCCTTGGCGCTCTCGATGGTGATGCCGCTGCCGTCGAGGGTGATGCTGTTGCCGTTCTGGTCCTTCAGCACGATGCCCTTGGCGTCTTCCGACAGGCTGATCTTGTTGCCGACCGGGGTTTCCAGGCCGATCACCTTTTTCTCATCGTCGAACGTGAGCTTCAGCTTTTCGCGGCTGACGTAACCCTTGTGATGGTTGTCATCCTTGGCCGGCTCCGGCGCCGGATGCGCACTGCTGTGGCATTGGCCCAGCACCACCGCGTAGCGCGGGTCGTCGCCGAGGAAACCGACGATCACTTCATCGCCGATCTCCGGACGGAAATAGGTGCCTCGTCCCTTGCCCGCATCCAGCGTGGCCAGGCGCGCCCAGATGCCGTCCTCGCTGGTGGAGACCAGCGGCAGGCGGCATTTGATGCGGTCGTCGCCGGCCGGATCGTTCTCCAGTTGAGTCACGACTCCGATCTGCAGGCCCGCCACGGCGGGCAGCAGACCGCTGGCGGGCAACGGCCGCAGCTCGTAGGTCTCGGCGAAGGTTTCCGGGCCGAGGCCGAACTGCACATCGGTTTCCCAGTTGCCGCCGGCCACGGTGTGGCGCACGGCGGATACATACAACTGGCCCTGGAAGCGCTGGCCGATACCGTCGATCTGCACCACCAGGCCCGGCAGCACGCCGGCGAAGCCCTGGCAGCGTGCGCGTCCGCGCAGCCGCGCCAGGCGCATGCGCTGCAGGCGCGCGTCGGCCCAGGCCTGCAGTTGCGCTTCGTCCAGCGCGCCGCCGTGGAACAGATCGTCGACGTCGTCGCCCAGCACCTTGGCCAGATCCGCCGCGGCGATATTGCCGGCGCTCGGCGGCGAGGGTTCCGCGGCATCCGCATGGATGGCTTCCTGATCGGCCGCCTTCCAGCTCAGCGCCTTGATGCCCTTGCTCTGCCAGCGCGCGTCCATCTCCACGTCCAGCTCGAGCACGGTGGAGCCGTACATCAGCTTCAGCACCGGCGAACCGCTGAACTTCGGCTTGGCCACGCTGACCTTGTCGTCGCCGACCAGCACCACCTGCCCGTTCGCTTCGGCGCGGCACAGCAGGAAATCCCAGTCGGTGGCGTCGTACTGCACCACCTCTTTGACGTCCGGCTTGGTCGCCTCGACATCGTTGGCCAGCCCGTGCGCATCCAGCAGGGCACCGGCGATATCGCTGTCTTTCTGGTTGACGAAGTATTTGCTCTTGCGCGAGGCAGTCATCTTCACCGCGTCGGCATAGCAGTCCACGCTCAGGGTGCTGCCGCTCTTGCGTACCTTCAGGCGCTGCTTGACCACCGTGCCCTTGAACACCGTGGTGTTCTGCGAGCGGTAGCCGAACTGGATCTCGATCGCCTTGCCCGGCGCGAACAGGTCGCCGTCGCTGGCCGGGAAGCCGGACTTGGCCGCCTCGCCGTCGTCGATCTGCAGCACCGCGGAGGGAATCCGGTTGAGCTCGCGCGTCACCGTCACCGACTGCACGTGCAGGGTGCCGGGGATGGCCTGGCCGCCGATCAGGATCTCGACGGTGCAGACATCCGGAGTAGCCGGGGTCGGGACGGCGGACGGGTCGCTCACGTGCCGCCCCCGTTCTGCGTCTTGGCGATCGGCGGAAAGCGCAGGGTCATGCCCGGCGTCAACTTGCGGAAATTGGCCAGTCCGTTGCGCTCGGCCACCTGCAGGTAATAGCGCGGGTCGCCGTAGATCTGCTTGCACAGCAGCGGCAGCGTGTCGCCCAGTTTCACTCGCCGCACGTGGGTCAGATCCGGCGACTGCTTGTTCTCCTTGGCCGCGCGCTTCTCCTCCTCGATGCTGCTCTTGAAGGTCACCTTGGCGGTGGCGCGGATCGGCGTGCCGTCGGACTTGAACAGCTTGTAGACGATGTCCACCGCGGTGACGCGGCCTTTGAAGATCGAGTTCTCGCCCCACACCAGCTTGAAGTGGCGCGGCTCGTGCGCATCGCCCTGATAGTCGATCACCACTTTCTTGAAGGTGGCCAGGTCGTCGGCGATCGAATCGCGCGGCTCGCCGTCGATGATGCCGGTGTTGTCGAACAGGAACTCGAACGCCATCTCCGACGGTTCGCTGTACTCGTACTTGAGCTGCTTGCCGCTGCTGCCCTGCCCCTGCCCGCCTTCGGAGAACTTCAGCTTGTAGGAAAGCGTGTAGGTCTCCGGATTGATCATGGCCTCGTACGAGTCGTCGGCCTCGGCCACTCCGCCGTTCTCCGCGGCCTTGGAATCCGCGAAGGCGAGGATCAGCATCTTGCCGTGCTTGCCGGAGTCAGCCATCTCAGCGTTCCTTCCTGGCCTGGATCAGCTCGAACACCTGCTCGACGCACTCGGCCACCAGCTCGTCCTTGCCGGCGCTCTGCGCCGACGCCGCCGCCTGTTTCGCGGCGCCGCCAGACGCGCCGTGCGCCTCGGGCGGCTTGCCCGACACGGCGACGCGGATATGCAGTTCCTTGATCTCGACCGGCATGTGCAAGGGTCCTGGTGGGTGAGAACTACTTTCCGTCCTGCAGGCTGAAGTAGCGGTACGACAGCTCCATGGTTTCGATCACCACGCTGTTTTCGTTGGCGTTGAGATCGCTGATCAGCCACTTCTTCGGAATCGCGTGCGCCACGTTCCAGGTGCGCAGCGATTGCCCCTGCTCGTTCATCAGGATCACGTTGATGTCCGCCGGCGAGAACTGGCGGTCGCGGAACGCGGCGGTGAACCAGTCCAGCACCGCCGAGCTCATCAGCATGCCGCGCTTGAGCACCAGGTCCGCGTACTTGGTGCGGACCGGCAGCTTGTGCTCGAAGCGGTTCTCGCCACCCTCCTTGAAGCTCTCGAAGTCGTACTCCACCGACAGGCCCGACACCGTCTGGAAGCGCGCGTCGGCGGGACCGGGCTTGCTGTCGAGCATGAACTCGACCTTGTAGTAGAAACTCCAGGGCGGGTAGTAGTCGCTCATGGCGGTCAGACGTCGATATGGCTCAGGCCCTCGTGCGCGATTTCCACGCTCTCGATGGCGATTTCGTTGGCGTCGGACTTCAGGTCAGGCGCGGTGACCTTCAGCGGGAAGCAGCGCGAGGCCTTCCACGCCGCCACCGGCTGATGCTTCTCGTTGAGCAGGCGAATGATCACGTCGCGGCGCTTGTTGGCGCGGTCGTCGGCGACGTCCTCGAACCAGGTGTTGAAGTCGACGTCCTTTTCGAACTTGCCGCGCTTGAGCACCAGGGCCGCGGTCTTCTGCAGGCCCGGCTGGGCGATCTTGTGGAAGTCCTGGCTGTCGCTGTGGCGGTACTCGATCTTTTCCCGCTCCATCACCAGGCCGGTGACTTCGGTGAAACTGATCATGGTGCCGCCCCAGTCCACCTGGAAGTGGAATCGCGGCAGGGGATACGCTTGCTGGCTCATGGCTCAACTCCTGTTGGATAAAGTCGGCTCGGCGCTGCCGGATCAGGACACGGGCATCGTCTGCACGAAGCGCAGCACGATGAATTCGGCCGGCCGCACCGGGCACAGCCCCACCACCACCACCATGCGGCCCTCCAGCACATCCAGCGCGGTCATGGTGCTGCCCAGGCCCACCTGCACCGAGAACGCGTCGGAAGCCTTCGCGCCCATCAGCGCACCCTGGCGCCACAGCGAGGTGAGGAAGTTCTCGATCATGCCCTTCACCTTGACCCAGGTATTGGCGTCGTTCGGCTCGAACACGAACTGGCGGGTGGCGCGGCGGATCGATTCCTCGGCGAAGATGCAGAAGCGGCGCACGTTGACGTAGCGCCATTCGTTGTCGTTGCCGGCCAGCGTGCGCGCGCCCCAGACCAGGGTGCCCAGGCCGGTGAACGCACGGATCGCGTTGACCGACTTGCCGCTGGTGCTGTCCACGTTCATGGTGTCCTGCGCGCTGCCGTCGATGCTGATGGTCGGCTGGATCGCATCGGCCACGCTCAGGTTGGCCGGCGCTTTCCACACGCCGCGAGCGTTGTCCACGGCGGCATAGATGCCGGCCATCGCACCCGATGGCGGCAGCTTGCAGGCCAGCTTGTTGATCGCGCCGATGGCCAGGTTGTAGGACTGGTTATCGGTGGCCTCCAGCGCACTGAGCTTGGAGGTGGTGGCGCCGACCGTGACGTCGGTCTGGGTGTCGTCGTAGGCGAAGCGCACCGTGGTTTCCAGGTTCGGCGCGTAAGCCGCACCGTACTTGAGGTTGTTCGCCGGCGTGCCGTTGTCGCGGAAGTTCTTCACCGCGGTGCCGATATCGGCAGCCGCGTCGTTGAACGAGACCGCGCCGCCGTGCGCGTCCATGATCAGGAAACGGTTCTGCAGCGCGGCGCACTGCTGCAGCGCCTGGTCGTACAGCGACTTGCAGTCGGCGATGCCCAGGTACTGCGCTTCGGGGAAGACCAGCAAGGTCGGCTCGTCTTCCTTGGCCACCGCAGTCAGGCCTTTCTCCAGCTCGGTGAGGTCCAAGGCCTTGTAGTTGGCGACCGAGCAGATGTAGCAAGGCCCGCCGCCGTTATCGAAGTACAGGCGCAGCGCGTACCACATCAGGTTCACCGAGCGATCGGCTTCCGCCAGGCTCGCCACCGCGTTGACGCTGCCATCCGTGGCGGTGGTGATGGCGACCTTGATCTTGTCTTCCGGGTCGGCGGCGCCGAAGTACTTCTCGTACTCGACCATCGAGGTGATGCGCGTCGGCTTCAGCGTGAGATCGCCGGCCGTGTTCTGCGTCGCCTGCTGGGTGTAGCCGATAAAGGCGGGGATCGCCGTGGCGACGCCGGCCACCGACGGCGGCAGCGCCGAGATTTCTTCAACGTAGACGCCAGGTGTGTTGTAGGCCATGACCGTGAACTCCCTCTTTCCGCGAGCTGTTGGGGTTTAGATGTAGATCTCCGAAACGAGCTGCGTGATGCGCACGCCGCTCGTCTGCGCCTTCACGATCCCGCGCGAAGGCTTCTGCCGTGTACCCGCATTGCCGAAGAACGTGAGCGGCAGCGGTTGCGGTTCGGCCGCGTCGAGCGCGCCGGTCCGCTTGTCGAGATAGGTCCACCAGGTGGACCGGTTCTTCAGCCGCACTTCGTAGACGGTGGCGGGCGCCTTGGGCGCGCCCGTGCCGTCGACGAAGCTGAAGTCGTCGTCGCTGGCCCGCACCGCGGCCAGCGTGATCAGGGCGAACACGTCGTCCGGCACGTCGTCGCCGAGCTGCACGCCGCGCGGCGGCGCGCCCACCACGCCGGCCGGCGGCACGATGGCCGGCACGTCGCCCTGGTGCAGGAAGACCGGCATATCCGCGGCGGATGCGCCCAGCTGCTGGGTGGCCGCGCCGGGGTTGTCGCTGGTCAGCTGCAGCAACGCGCCGCCGGACAACACCATCGCCTCCACCGCGTCGCTGGCGGCGGGCGCGGGATAGTCGCGCGACAGGAACAGCACGTTGCCCGCGCCTAAGTTGCGCTTGGCGCCGGTGAGGTTGGACAGCACCGGCACGTCGGCCTTGTAGCGGTAGACCACGCGGGTCGGCGACAAGTCGTTGGGGTCGGCGGCCGATTGGATAGCCTGTTGCCGGAAGGTCAGCGCCGTGTAGTCCAGGCAGTCGCCGTTGGCGATCGATATGGCGAACGAGAAGCTGGCGTTCGTATCGAAGGTCGCCTCGCTCGGCGCCGCAACGACGAAGCCCTGCCCCGTGGCCATGAACAGGCAGCGTAGTCCGCTCAACTGCTTGAGCGTGGCCGGCGTCGGCGCAACGCGCAGCAACGGGCGCACGTCGTAGCCGAGCAGACGCTCCGCCTGCAGGTCCGCCGACAGCGTGTCGAAACGCTGTCCGCCGTCGTCCAGCCAGTAGTGATGCAGCAGCCGCACTTCGAACAGGCGGCGATAAGCGTTAGTCGAGCGCTCGCTCATCTGAAGCCTCCCAGTCCGGTCTGCTGGAAGGACGGGGCCGAAGTGTCGCCGGCCAGCTCGGTGATCACGCCGGCCTCGGCCTGCGTCGCGCGGAGCTTCATTTCCAGCAGCCGCAGCGTGTAGAGCACGAACGGATACTGCTTGCCGCCCAGCGTGCCCCAGAGGTGGTTCACCTCTTCCATGGTGGGCGAATAGATATCGAAGATCAGCTTGAAGGTTTCCAGCTGGTCCAGCGCATTGGTCGGCGCATTGGTCACCAGCGAGGCGGGCGCCACCGAGTTCTGGTCCAGCACATTGGCGAACTGGAAGAACTTGATGGTGCGCGAGAGCAGCAGCAGCGCATTGGTGTAGCTGGTATGCGTGGCCACCACCATGATGTGGAAATTCAGGAACACCGCGGGGTTCTGGTATTGCACGCGCAAGGTGGCGTCGTTGCGCACCGGCTGGACCAGGTTCTTGAGGGTCTTCTCCTCGCGGATATTGATCATCGAGAAGGCCAGCACATCGCGCGGAATCGAACCCGGACTGCCGGCGCCGCCACCCACGCCCTCGGCGATATTGCCCAGGCGCACCTGCGGCGACACCGCCGGCACGCCATACGTGTCGGACAGGTGCCGCTCCAGCTCATTGGCGACGATCGTCAATGCATGCGACAGCATGGTGCCCCCTGCGAATGGCCGCGCCCTTTCCCGGGACGCAGGCCTGCCCCTGCGCGGCGCTGCGCGCCACGCTGCTCAAAACTGGATGACCGACTCGGCGCTTACGGTCGCGAACGAACGCGACCGCCAGGTGCAATGCCCGGCAGCGCCGATGGAACGGATCTCTCGATGGCCGCCATGTCCGGCGGCGGCCTGCCGCTTTCCTTGATGCTGCTCACGCCACTTCTCCCTGTCGATCTGCGCGTAGCTGAGCGATCGATGGCCGGGCGGTACATGGCCATGACGATCGCATCGTCCCTAGTCGCCCTCGTGCTCGAAGGCTGTCGCAGACTCTGCGTGGTGGGCAGCGATACGCACAATCTGCCTTCCGGAGTAAGGGGAGGACTACAGTGTCGGCGATAGGCAGCTTGGCCGAGCGGTGTGCTGCGTGCAGGTCGCGCGTGCTCCGGATGTGTTCGCGGAACTGGAATTTCAGGCTTATTTGCGCGGCACGATGTCTGCGTCGCTGGCGATAAAGCATGTCACGGAACCGCCATATCGATGGCTTGCGCAGGATTCCTGTGATGCGCATCGCAGATACGCAGCGACGGCGAATGGGATAGGCCGAAAGTGTGGTGGCTTTTGCGCGGCGGTTGGCGTGGCGGTGTGTACGCGCGCAGCGTGCAAGGCATGTGAAAGCTGCTCGTCATTCCGGCGCAGGCCGGAATCCAGTAACGATGCCGTTTGATCTTCGCGCGATCGCGAGAATCGGATCTTGTCGTTACTGGATTCCGGCCTGCGCCGGAATGACGAGCTGGCTAGTGCAGATGCCGCAACTTGTCCGGATTGCGCATCACATAGATCGCCGCCACCTTCCCTTCCTCGATCAGCAAGGCCGTGGTCTGCAGTTCGCCGTCCGCTTCGCGCGTGACAAAGCCCGGCAGGCCATTGACGAAACCCGTGCGCAGCAGCTGCGAAGGATGCTCGCGCAGGAAAGCCGCCACGCGCATATAGACCTCCAGCACCGCGTCGGCCCCCAGCAAAGGCTCCATGAAGGCCTGGCGCTTGCCGCCGCCATCGGCATAGGCATGCACGTCCGCCGTCAGCAAGGCGCCCAGCGCCTGCACGTCGCCGCTGCGCGTGGCGTGGAAGAACGCCTCCGCCAGTTCCAGCCCACGCTGCTTCTCCACCTTGAAACGCGGCCTCGCCTCGCGCACGTGCACGCGCGCCCGCGTGGCGAGCTGGCGGCAGGCCGCGGTGTCGCGCTGGATCACCTCGGCGATTTCCTTGAATTCCAGCCCGAACACGTCGTGCAGCAGGAAGGCCGCCCGCTCCAGCGGCGACAGGCGTTCCAGCACCAGCATCAGCGGCAGGGTGACATCTTCCACCGCCTCCTCTTCCACCACCGGATCGGGCAGCCAGGGGCCGATATAGGTCTCGCGCTGGCGGTGCACGGACTTGAGCAGATCCAGGCACAGGCGCGTGACCGTGCGGCACAGATAGGCCTCCGGTTCGCGCACCTCGCCGCGGTCGGCCTTCATCCAGCGGATGAAGGCCTCCTGCACCACGTCCTCGGCATCCGGCACCGAGCCGAGCATGTGATAGGCGACGCGCAGCAGCTTCGGCCGCAGCGGCGCGAAGCTGGCCCGCGCCTGTTCCGGCTCCATGGCATCCATCACGCGGCCGCGCTGCGCGCGGAGGCCTTGACCTCCGCCGCCTCGGCAAATACGCCGAAACCGACCGCCAGGCGATTCCAGCCGCTGATGATGTTGATGGTCACGCTGAGCTTCACCTGCTCCTCCTCGGTGAAATGCGCCTTGAGCGCAAGATAAGCCGCCTCATGGTCGGCGCCCTCGGAAAGCCGCGTCAACGCTTCGGCCCAGCCCAGCGCCGCCCGCTCGCGCTCGGTATAGCAAGGCGCCTCGCGCCAGGCGGCGACGAGAAACAGCCGCTGCTCGCTCTCGCCCTTCTCGCGCGCTTCGGCGAAATGCAGGTTGAGGCAGTGCGCGCAGCCGTTGATCTGCGACACGCGGATCTGCACCAGTTCGGACAGGCAGGGCTCCAGGCTGGCGGAGGCGGCCAGGCCGATCATCGCCTTCTGGTATTCCTTCAGCAGCACCGGGGCGGCGGTGACGAGGTTGAGCTTAGGGGTCTTGATGGACATGGGCGGGGGTCTCCTGTGTTGGTCCCGAAGGTGGGACGAGGCAGGAACCGTGGGTGTGACATGCTCTGAAAGCTACCTGGCGCCGCCTTGCGTGCGTGTACCGGGCACAACGCATCACGAGGCGGGCAATGCCTGATCGGAGGAGCGAGCGTTTCGCTGCGATCACTTGATCAGCGCGCAGGACCCGTCTTGCGGCCGCGCCCCGCAGGCTTCACCGGCACCGTTCTTCCGTACTCATTCCACCATGCGGTGAGCGCCTCCATGGTGGGGCCCAGTCCGCGCGCTTTCTGAGTAATTTCGTACTCAACTCGCGGCGGCACTTCGGCGTACACCGTACGCGACACCAGACCATCTGACTCCAACTCACGAAGCTGCGCCGTCAGCATGTGCTGAGTAATCCCAGGAATGGCTTTCCGCAGCTCGCCAAAGCGATAGATGCGCTGGTTGAGCAACCACATGATTTCCAGCTTCCACTTGCCCGAGAGCAATGCGAAAGCGCGACGCATCTCCTCGTGCATGCTGATCTCTTCGTCGCCATTAGTCTTCTTTTCCATACTAGGCGTCATTAATTCATCCTTCTTGCGGATTTTCATATTGGCTCAGATCCTAGTTCATGTCGAAGCCATATACCGATCCGAGGAGAAGATTGCAGTGGAAAACTATGTTTATTGGATCAGCACGGCGCTGCTATCTCTGCTCTATTTGACGTCCGCCGTCATGTACATCACGAAACGAAACTGGGTTCGCCAGGCCCTCGGCGACCTTGGCTATCCCGGCTATCTCGTATCGATCCTTGCGGCCGTCAAGCTGCTTGCGGTGGCGGTGATTCTGTCTCGTCTCCACGTGGCGCTGAGTGACTTTGCCTATGCGGGCATGTTCTTCCACCTCATTCTCGCGGCAGGGGCACACCTTGGCGTCCATAAGCCTAAGGAAGCCTTGCCCGCTTTCATTGGCCTGGTGCTTCTGTCGGTGTCGTTCCTGACACAGAACGCCGCTCGCGACATTCATTCCCCCTATGCACCGGGTGCAGCGACACACCTGGTCGCGGGTCATCGCACCGGCGATCTTGTTCCCGACCAGCAGACATGAACATCACCCTTTTCGGTGCCACCGGAAAAACCGGCAGGTATCTCATCGATGAAGGGCGGCGCCGTGGCATCAAGCTGACGGTATTTGCGCGATCGAGCAGCCCCTTCCAGCAAGCCGATTTCCGCGTCATCCGCGGGGACCTGATGGATCGAGCGCTAGTACGGGAGGCCGTTCGTGGCGCGGATACGGTGCTTTCAGCGCTGGGACCCACGTCGCCCAGCCACCCCAATGACCTTCCCATCACTCGGGCGACTGAAACTATCCTCACCGCCATGACGGAAGAACATGTCACTCGCTTCATCGCGATCTCTACAGGTACGGCGGCAGATCCGGGCGACGGCTTTGATTGGAAGATAAGGGTGCCCGCGCAACTGATCCGGCTCCTCATGCCGAGTTCTTACCGGGACATCATTGGCATGGCGAAGACGGTGCGGGCGTCGCCGATCGAGTGGACCATGGTACGGGTGGCCCTGCTTAAGGACCTGCCAGCGTCTCACCGTATGAATGTGGGGCTATACGGCCATACCAGGCACTCGCTGGGGATATCCCGAGCCGACGTGGCTTCCTTCATGTTCGATCAGGCTGAAAATCGGGCGTTCATTCGGCAGTCCCCGGGAATCAGCGCGTCAATGCCCTGAAGTCGGTCCTGTGATCACAGTGAATCGAAACTGCGTGATCAACACGGTCGATGTGCGCACGTGCCGCTGGTTTGCGGGCGCGGCCTATTCGTTCGCGGCCATGCCCCTGGCCTTGGCCACATCTCCCGTAGCCAACAGAAATACGACGGGGTCGCCGTCCTCCAGAGCATCCTGGAGATAAGCCGCGATCGCCTCTTCGTTGTCCAGATATAGGGCGGCATCGAACCCTTCGACTTTTATCGCCATCACCCGTCTCCGGGCAGGACCGGACGGCCACCCATCAAGTCGATGAGAAAGAAGACGATTTTCCGAAAGTTCCGATAATGACCCAGTGCGCAGCCTTGGCCTGGTTTGTATCGAAATGTATCCACCCCTGGCCCGGACACATTCCGAAGCCCTCGGGCGCCCTCCGGGACATATCGCAGATACGCGCAAGGCGTCTCCTATGCACGTCGGCTGAGCCACAGCCTTACGTCCCATAGCCCAGGAGTCCCGCCATGCGCTCTTCCCTTTTCTCCGCTTCCTCCCTCCGCCTCGCCGCCCTTGCGTTGACGTTCGGCCTCGCCGGCGTAGCCCAGGCTGCCGATACGCCGGACCTGTCCGCGAAGACCCCGGCGATGCAGGACAGCCAGCGCGTCGCGAGCGGCGATGCCGGCAGCCGCATCGACTGGAATGTCGACTACCCGTCGCAGCTCGGCCCGGAGGGTCCGCAGGCCGCGAATGCGCGCGCTGCCCGCCCGACGGCGGCGGCGGAAACGCCGAACCGCATCGCCACGGCCCAGCAGCCGTCTTCGATCTGATCGCCTCACGCCTGTCCACCCAAGCTTCGCAAGGAGATCCGCCATGTCCGCCACCATCGATCAGCAGCGTCGCAAATTCCTCGGCTCGGCCGTGCTTGGCCTGGCCGCCGCACCGTTCGCGGGCCTGGCCTTCGGCTCGCCCGCGGCATCCGCCAGCGATACCGCCCCGTCGAAGAAAAGCATTGCCGGCGGCCGCACCTCGTTCGCCCGCATGAAGCGGGTCCGCGCCGGCGTGCTCGATGTGTCCTATGCCGAGGACGGTCCCGCCGACGGCACGCCGGTGCTGCTGCTGCATGGCTGGCCGTACGACATCTACAGCTACGTCGATGTCGCGCCGATTCTCGCGGCGGCTGGGTATCGGGTGATCGTTCCCTACCTGCGCGGCTATGGCGACACGCGCTTCCTCTCCGCCGACACGCCGCGCAACGGCCAGCAGGCCGCGCTGGCCGCCGATGGGCTGGCGCTGCTGGACGCCTTGAACATCAAGCAGGCCATCGTCGCCGGCTACGACTGGGGCGCGCGCACCGCCAACATCATGGCCGCGCTGTGGCCGGAGCGCTGCAAGGCGCTGGTTTCCGTCAGCGGTTATCTGATCGGCAGCCAGGCGCTGAACCATGATCCGCTGCCGCCGAAGGCCGAACAGCAATGGTGGTACCAGTTCTACTTCACCACCGAGCGCGGCGCGGCCGGCTATGCCAAGTACACACACGACTTCGCGCGGCTGATCTGGGAAACCGCTTCGCCCAGGTGGGCCTTCGACGATGCCACCTTCGCGCGCTCCGCCGCGGCGCTGGACAACCCGGACCATGTGGCGATCACGCTGCACAACTACCGGTGGCGCCTGGGGCTGGCCGAAGGCGAAGCGCAATACGACGCGCTGGAAAAGCAACTCGCCGAGCTGCCGCCGATCCGCGTGCCCAGCATCACCCTGGAAGGCGATGCCAACGGCGCGCCGCATCCGCAACCGGCCGCATACGCCAAGCGCTTCACCGGCAAGTACGAACACCGCACCATCACCGGCGGCATCGGCCACAACCTGCCGCAGGAAGCACCGCAGGCATTCGCCCAGGCCGTGCTCGACGTCGCCCGCTTCTGACCGAAGGAATCGTCACGATGAACAGCTTGCACGCCTTCGCCTGCATCGGCGCGATCCTGGTCGCGGGTGCCTTCGTCACCGCGCATCCGGATACGCCCAAACCCATGCCCGCTGCGTCGCCGATCTATGGAGTGACGCTGCCGGACGGCTACCGGCAATGGGAGCTGATCGCTCCCGCGCTGGAAGCCGCGCCCTTGAACGAGATCCGCGCCGTGGTCGGCAACAAGATCGCCGTCGACGCCTACCGGCGCGGTACGCAGCCGTTCCCCGACGGCACGGTGCTGGTCAAACTCGCGTGGAAGCAGCAGCAGTCCGCGGAATTCGCCAGCGCCACCGTGCCGGGAGCGGCGACCACGGTGCAGGTGATGGTGAAGGATTCGAAGAAATACGCAGCCACGGGTGGCTGGGGCTATGGGCGTTTTATCAACGGAAAGCCTGCGGACGAAGCACAGCATCGGACCTGCTTCGCCTGCCATGAAGCACGTGCCAAGGGGCACGACGATGTGTTCTCCCATTACGCGCTCTAGTCCATGAGCTGCCGGGGCGGCTCTGAAAGCGCGCAAGCGCACTGCCACCCTTGAGACCGCGGTGCAATCCCGAAACGCGGCTCAGGACTGGTAGTCGAACGCATGCTCGTTGGCAGCGTTCTCGTACACATGCGCAGCAATGGCCAGGTCGATCACCGCCAGCCCCGCCGGTACCGCCAGGACGCGCTGCTTGCGCCGCCGCACGCCGCCCTGCACGATCGCCTCGCCCAGCTCGATGCTGTCGAACAGCGACAGATCCGCTGCGCCCAGTTCCACCAGACGCTTCAAGGCCGCCCTGCGCTGGTCGTACACAATCAGGTCGATCTGGCCGAGAAAGCGGGTGCCGAGGTCGAGAAAACCATTGGCGCCGACCACGCAGGCGCCCTCCTTCAGGCGCACCTCGTCGAGCAGGCCCTGCCGCGCATGGGTCGATACCAGGATGATGTCGGAGCCGGTCAGGACGGAGGCATCCTCCGCGACCCGGAACGCGATAGGCCGGTAACGCTCGGCGAACTGGCGGACGAAGCCCCTGGCGCACTCCAGTTTTCTGCCGATCACATGCACCGTGGTCAGCCGCGGCATTCTGGGCAGCAGATATTCCAGCGCATGGAAGTTGTTCTCGCCGGGACCGATCACCGTCAGCACCTGGCTGGCGCGGTCGGCGAAGTAGTACGCGCACATGCCGGTGGTGATTCCGGTGCGCCAGCTGCTGATATAGCCCCCGTCCATCACGGCGAGCGGGTAGCCACTGTCCGGATCGTTGAGGATGATCATGCCCATCACCGTGGGCATGCCTCTAATAGAGTTGTCCGAGTGCACGCCGCCCCATTTGATGCCGGCATAGCCCTTCATGGGCAGGTAGGCCGGCATGCTGTTGAGGTACTGCAGCTTGTCCGGGTCGCCGCTCAGATGCAGGGAGAACTTCGGATGATTCTCGATATTTCCGCCGGACACCCCGGTGTAGATTTCTTCGAGGATTTCGATCGCCATATCGTGGATCATGGCTTTGCGGACCGCGCTTCGATTGATATGTCGTGTCGCCATCGCCATTCGCGTGAGTCTCCTGTCGCCGTGTTACCGGTGCGCGCAACATACGAAGAACAGGCGGCAACGGGGAGCTTGATCATTCCTATAGGAGAGATCCGAATTATGATCGGTCCGGCTGGAACACTGGCCTGCGGAGCGAAGGCGCTCTTCGCAAGAAATAGCTCTACAAGGCAGGTCAACGGTGAATATTCGGTCTCATACCGGCCCTTGCCATGAGGATTAATCCGTAGGAATTTGGACGTTTATACGTCCGATAAAAGATTGATAAGCACGTCGCAGAATTTATACAAAGTACCCCACCGTCCTGAGCGGCAACCCTGAGGGCCTGAATCGCCGGCCCGCACGCGGCTCCTTGCCCTGCTCGGGATCGCCCTCACCCAGGGCGACCTTCTTCCCGCTTGACGAAACCCCGCCCTGGCCCTAACTTCCATGCCGCTGGTGGTTTGCATCCTTTCATCGCGATGAAAGGATGCAATTAAAAGGGAAGTCCGGTGCGGCCTCACGGCCAACTCCGGCGCTGCCCCGCAGCGGTGTGTGGAAACGACCCTCGTCATAAGCACTGGCCCTGACCGGCCGGGAAGCGGCGAGCACTAGGCGAGGCGTTCGCGCCTCACGTCCACGAGCCCGAAGACCTGCCCCGGCCGGGAAGCGCGAGCTTCCTGACTGACCTGGAGCTTCCGCGGGGAAGCAGCCGGGGCGGCGCGCCATGCTCCTGCGATGGCCGTTGGCCCCTGCGCGACCCGCTGCTGCCCGGTTCGCCCGCGGGGGCGAAGGTCGCGCGCGCATCCGCGGACGCACCACGGCTGCGCGGTTCCTTCGTTCCTCATTCACCACGAATCGAGGAAATGCTTATGACCACCGTTACCAATCTCGGCTTCCCGCGCATGGGCGCGCGGCGCGAGCTCAAGCAAGCCCTGGAAGCGTACTGGCGCGACGAAGCATTGCGCCCGCAACTGCTGGACACTGCACGCCAGCTGCGCGAACGCCATTGGCAATTGCAACGCGAGGCCGGCGCCCATGTGGTGCCGTGCAACGACTTCTCGCTGTACGACCACGTGCTCGACACCGCCTGCCTGTTCGACGCCATTCCCGAACGCTACCGCGCCCTGGCCGATGCCGATCCGCTGGCCGGCTACTTCGCCATGGCGCGCGGCACGCAGCGCGCCGGCGTCGACCTGCATGCGCTGGAAATGACCAAGTGGTTCGATACCAACTACCACTACATCGTCCCCGAACTGCACGCCGGCCAGGCTTTCCGCCTGCGCGGCGACAAGCCGGTGGCGGAGTTTCTCGAAGCCAAGGCGCTGAGCCATGAGGCACGCCCGGTGCTGCTCGGCCCGGTCAGCTTCCTGCTGCTGGCCAAGACCACCGACGGCAGCGACCGCCTCGCCCTGCTCGAACGCCTGCTGCCCGCCTACGCCGAACTGCTGGGCAAGCTGCGCGATGCCGGCGCCGCATGGGTGCAGATCGACGAGCCCTGCCTGGTGCTCGATCTCGACCACGAGGATGCCGCCGCCTATCGCACGGCCTATGCGGCGCTGGCCAAGGCCGCGCGGCCGAAGCTGCTGCTGGCCAGCTATTTCGGCGCGGTCGGCGGCAACCTGCCGCTGGCCAACGAGCTGCCGGTCGATGGCCTGCATATCGACCTGGTGCGCGCGCCGGCGCAGCTCGACGGCGTGCTCGACACGCTGCCGGCCGAACGCGTGCTGTCGCTCGGCATCGTCGACGGCCGCAATGTCTGGCGCACCGATCTGGACCGCGCCATGGCCATTACGCGCCAGGCCATCGAGCGCCTGGGCAAGCAGCGCGTGTGGCTGGCGCCGTCGTGCTCGCTGCTGCATGTGCCGGTCGACGCCTCGCTGGAGAAGGCGCTGCCGGCCGATGTGCACGCCTGGCTGGCCTTCGCGCGCCAGAAGATCGAAGAACTGCGCACCGTGGCGGATATGTGCAAGGGCGTGGTTACCGCCTACCCCGCGCTGGAACGCGCCCGCGAACTGATCGCCGCACGCAAGGCTTCGCCGAACGTGCATCGCCGCCAGGTCGCCGAACGGCTGGACAAGCTGGACGCCACGGCCGCGCATCGCCGCTCCACCTATGCCTTCCGGCGCGGCAAGCAGCAGCAGCGTTTCGACCTGCCCTTGTTCCCCACCACCACGATCGGCTCCTTCCCGCAGACCAAGGAGGTGCGCGAGGCGCGCGCCCGCTACAAGTCGGGCCAGCTGTCCGAGGCTGCCTACGACGAACTGATCGCCGAGCAGACCGCCGCCTGCGTGCGCTTCCAGGAAGAGATCGGCATCGACGTGCTGGTGCACGGCGAGTTCGAGCGCAATGACATGGTCGAATACTTCGGCGAGCAGCTCGACGGCTTCGTGTTCACCAAGCACGGCTGGGTGCAGAGCTACGGCTCGCGTTGCGTCAAGCCGCCGATCATCTACGGCGACGTGCAGCGCCCTGCGCCGATGACGGTGCGCTGGTCCACCTACGCGCAATCGCTTACCCGCCGGCCGATGAAAGGCATGCTGACCGGACCGGTCACCGTGCTGCAGTGGTCCTTCGTGCGCGACGACCAGCCGCGCGCCGCCACCTGCCGGCAATTGGCGCTGGCCCTGCGCGACGAAGTGCTGGACCTGGAAGCTGCCGGCATCCGCATCATCCAGATCGACGAGCCCGCGCTGCGCGAAGGCCTGCCGCTGCGGCGCGCGGACTGGGCCGGCTATCTGGCCTGGGCGGTGGAGAGCTTCCGCCTGGCGGCGGCCGGCGTCGCCGACGACACGCAGATCCACACGCATATGTGCTACTCGGAGTTCAACGACATCATCGAAGCGGTGGCCGCGATGGATGCCGACGTGATCTCGATCGAGACCTCGCGCTCGCGCATGGAACTGCTCGACGCCTTCGTGCGCTTCCGCTATCCGAACGAGATCGGCCCCGGCGTCTACGACATCCATTCCCCGCGCGTGCCGGATGTGGCGGAAATGGTCGGGCTGCTGGAGAAAGCCAGCGAAGTGCTGAGTCCCGAGCAACTGTGGGTCAATCCCGATTGCGGCCTGAAGACGCGCGGCTGGGACGAGACGCGCAAGGCGCTGGTGGCCCTGGTGGAGGCGGCGCGGACGATGCGCGAGCGGGTAATCGCCGCGGTGTAAGCATGAGGATGGAGACGCCGGGCGTGCACCTGGCGTCTCCAAACGCCAAAAAAATCAACATCTCCAAGTCGTGCCGCCATCGCTACTCCGTCATCCCGGCGCAGGCCGGACGAGCGCGTAGCGCGAAGAACGCCCGCAGGGCGGCCCCGAAGGGGCGAGCGAAGCGAGTCATCCAGTAGCGTCGCCGTTCGGTTATTGAGATAGATTTCAAGAGCACATCGTGCAGCGCCGACTCATCATCGGACGTTTCGTCACTGGATCCCGGCCTGCGCCGGGATGACGAGGCACGATTGCCACGGCTTCGCCCCGACTCGCGCATGCCGCAGCCGCAGTGCCGCGGCGATCACGGTTTATCGTGCGGCCTTTGCGATGCGCACCGATCGAAGGAACCCGGATGCAAAACACCTCCAAAGGCTGGGGCAGCGGCCTGCTCGGCGTGGTGATCTTCAGCGGCTCGCTGCCCGCCACACGTGTGGCGGTGATGGGTTTCTCGCCCTGGTTTCTTACTTCGGCCCGCGCCGTGATCGCCGCCGCGCTGGGACTGCTGCTGCTCGCCGCGCTGCGGGAAAAGCGTCCCTCGCGCGCGGACCTGCTGTCGCTGTCCATCGTCGCCGTCGGTGTCGTGGTGGGCTTTCCGCTGCTTACCGCGCTGGCCTTGCAGCACATCACGTCCGCGCAATCGATCATGTTTATCGGCCTGCTGCCGCTGGCGACCGCGCTGTTCGGCGTGCTGCGCGGCGCCGAGCGTCCGCAGCCTGCGTTCTGGCTGTTTTCCGGATTGGGCAGCCTGGCGGTTGCGTCATTCGCACTGCTGCAAGGCGGCGCCATCGCGATCGAAGGTGCGCTGCTGATGGTCGGCGCCATCCTTCTTTGCGGCCTCGGTTACGCGGAAGGCGCCTCGCTGTCGCGCCGGCTTGGGGGTTGGCAAGTGATTTCCTGGGCGCTCGCCTTGGCGCTGCCGGTGATGGCCGCCATCGCCGCGGCGACCTGGCCGCCGAGCTGGACCGGCATCGCCACGCCTGCCTGGATCGGCCTGGCCTACGTATCGGTCTTCAGCATGCTGGTCGGCTTCGTGTTCTGGTACCGCGGCCTGGCGCTCGGCGGCATTGCCGGCGTGGGCCAGCTGCAGCTGCTGCAGCCGTTCTTCGGCCCGGCCCTGGCCGGCCTGCTGCTGCACGAACAAGTCGCATGGACGATGGTGCTGGTCACCGTGCTGGTGGTGCTCTGCGTCGCGGGCGCCAAGCGTTTCGCCTGAGCGACGCTCAGGACGCGCTAAGGATGTGGCCGTTGCAGCGCTGACTTGGCCCCAAGTGACATCACCCGTTTTCACCCATCGTCAAAATTAATTCACATAAAGTGACTAAATTACCCAGCAACGCATGGACGTGCCATGCCGGGGAATCGTATTCATGGGCTTCAACATCAAGCCCTGCGGCGCCAAGACGCGCCGCGGGCAGGTTTTTGCACTCACCGCGCTGGCGCTGGCCATGGGCCAGGCCTGGGCGCAGTCGGCGCCGGCCGACGCCATCGCGCTGGACGGGGTGAAAGTCACGGGCAAGGTGCTGTCCACCGAGCAGGCTATCGCCGAGAAGCGCGCCGCGCCGGGGATCTCCGACGGCGTCTCCGCCGACGAGATCGGCTCGATTCCGGATTTCGGCCTGGGCGAGGCGGTGCAGCGCATCCCGGGCGTGGCGATGACCATCAACAACGGCCGCGGCGAGGCGCAGTTCCTCAATCTGCGCGGCCTCAATCCGGACTACAACGCGGTGACCGTGGACGGCGTCGCCCTGCCCTCCACCGAGACCACTTCGCGCAATGTCTCGCTGGACGTGCTGCCGTCTTCGCTGGCGCGGCAGGTCAGCATCTACAAGACGGTGACGCCGGATATGACCGGCAACGCCGTCGGCGGCATCACCAACCTGCGCACGCGCAGTGCGTTCGACTCGCCGGGACTGTTCGCCGCCGGCCGCGCCGATCTGGCCCATTGGGACAACCGCCGCGTGGTCGCCGACTCCAAGCCTTCCGGCCAGCTCGAAGGCACCTTGAGCAACACCTTCGGCGCGGATCATCAGTTCGGCTTCGTGTTGTCGGGCAGCTATTTCCGGCGCGACTCCTCCTCGCTGGATACCGCGATGGACAGCGACGGCTACTACCGCTACACCGGCGGCACCCAGACCCTGCCCTCGTTGCGCCAGAACGCCGCCGGCACCGGTTCTTCGCTGAAGCCCTCGGACGATCTGGGCGGCCTCGCCGCCGTGCCGGACCGCCACCGCTGGCTCACCTACGACAACGTGCGCGAGCGCCAGGCGCTGTTTGGCAAGTTCGAATACGACAACCACCAGAACCTGCAGGCGCACCTCACCGCCGGTTATTTCCAGCACCAGAACGACGAGCAGCGCCGCGCGCAGTTCCTCAACCGCGTCGGCCCGGCCACCATCGACTCGCCCACCACGGGCAACTTCGCCAAGGGCTCGGCGCAGGCGGACTTCGATCATTACGACCAGGTGCGGCGCATCCGGTACCTGGAACTCGGCGGCAGCTATGAGCCGGCCGAACGCAGCCAGCTCGACGTCGTCGCCAATTACGCGGCCGGCAGCTACCGGCAATCGACTAAGGAAGACGTGTTCACCAGCGCGGCCTCGTCCAAGCTCGGCTTCGCCTACCGCGCCGCGCCGGGCGATGTCGCGCTGTTCGCGCCGAGCAATTCCGGCTACTTCCTCGACCCTGCCAACTACGCGCAGACCAGCTATCTGTCGCGCATGGAACGCAGCCGTTCCGGCCTGCTGACCTTGAAGGCCGACTTCACCCACAACCTGCAGGAAGACGCCAGCGGCTGGGGCTACAAGGCTGGCGTGGAGCATCGCAACCTGCAGCAGCGCTATGGCCTGGACGAAACCGGCTACGTGCCGACGCGCAGCGTGTCGCTGGCCGCGATCGGTACCGAGGACACGCGCTTCCAGCCCTACGACGGCGCCGGCCAGGGCATGCTGCTGATCGATCCGGACAAGGTCGACGCCTATGTCGCGGCGCATCCGGATGCTTACGCGCTCGCCACCACCAATGCGCGCAACAGCGCGATCGGCGATTTCAACATCAAGGAGGCGATCGACAGCGCCTACCTGATGGGCGGCTATCGCGACGACACCTGGACGGCCATGGGCGGCCTGCGCTACGAAGACACCAAGCAGACGGTGCAGAACACCCTGCCCTCGCCACTCAACAGCCTCACCCAGTTCGCCAGGCAAAGCGTGGACCGCAGCTACGGCAAGCTGCTGCCCTCGGCCATTGCCACCTATCACCTGGCCCCCGACCTGCTGCTGCGCGCCGGCGCCAGCCAGACGCTGGGCCGCGCCACCTACGCCGCGCTGGCGCAGAACAGCACGCCGACCGTCAGCCCCGCGGCAGGCACCATCTCGCAGACGCTGGGCAACCCGCAGTTGCAGCCGCGCCAATCGACCAACCTCGACCTGTCGCTGGAGTGGTACGCCTCGCGCGATGCGATGCTGTCGCTGGCGCTGTTCCAGAAAGACATCAAGCACGAGATCGTCAACCTCAGCAGCAGCACCACGCAGACCGATCCCGGCGGCCTCAGCGGCACCTGGCAGGTCACCACCAGCCAGGCGCAGAACGCCAGCACCGCCAAGGTACGTGGCCTCGAGCTGGGCCTGGCGGACCTGCATTTCGATTTCCTGCCCGCGCCGTTCGACCGCTTCGGCGCCACCTTCAACGCCACCCTGCTGGACATGGATGGCCCGGCAATCGCCATGAACGACGGCAGCCGCCGCACGCTGCCGATGCTTACCGGCGCCGCGCGCAGCATCTTCAATGCCTCGCTGATGTACAGCGACGGCGCGTTCAGCGCGCAGCTCAGCGCCAACCGCACCGGCAAGATGCCGATCAGCTTCGCCACCGACAACCCCGCCAACGACGTGTACTACGCACGCCTGCAGACCTACGACGCGCAGCTGCGCTACGCCGTCGACCGCCATCTCAGCTTCCTGGTGCAGGGCAAGAACCTCGCCAATGCCCGGCCCACGCGTGTGCTCGGTCCGGGCCAGGCGCTGGTGAAGGAAGAGCTGGATAACGGCCGCGCTTATTTCCTTGGAGCTACTTATGCGTTCTGAATTCCGCCGCGCCCTGCTGGCCGCCTGTGTCATCGCCGCCACCGCGCATGCGGACGATGCCGCGCCGCCGGCCAAGAACATTATCCCGGTCATCGCCGACGCCACCTGCTGGAACGCGCAGCCGCACGACGTGCTGGCCGCGCTGCGCCAGTGCGCGCGCAAAGGCATGCAGACGATTGCGCTGCCGGTACGACGTGGTCCGGATGGTGCGCCCTACGCCGCTTCCGCCTATGAGCGCACGGCTTGCCAGCCCGGCGCGGATTGCGTGCCGCTGGCCGATGCGCTCGCGCTGAAGCCTGCCCCGACGCTGCTGCTGCAGACTTCACCGGCACTGCTTGATGAGGTGCAGGCGGCGGTGATCCGCGCCGATGCCGCCACCCGCGTGCAGGTGCAACCCATGCTTCAGCGCCCCATCGGCGATGCCGCACCGGAAACCATCGCACCCGGCCTGAGCTATTGGCATGTCGCACGCACCGCGCCGCGCCCGATGCTGCTGCACGTGCTGGAGATCGATCTGAGCACGCCGGGCCTGTCGTTCGTCGCCACACCGGGCGCACCCGCGGACGGCAGCGAATTCGTCGCCGAGAAGACCTCGTCGTTCGCCCGCCGCGAACATCTGGCGGCCGCGATCAACGCCACCTATTTCCTGCCGTTCGACGGCGGACATCTGCTCGACAAGCCCTATGTGCCCGCCGCCGGGCAGCCGGTGACGGTGGACGGCGTCTCCATCGCGCACGGCCATCTCGATTCCGGTTATGCCAGCGGCGATCCGCGCTCGAATGGCGCGCTGTGCATCCAGGGCCAGCGCGTATCGATCGTGCTGGGCAGCTGCCCCGCCGGCACTACCGAAGCCGTCGGCGCCGGCCCGGTGCTGATGCGCAACGGCAAGGACCTGCCGCTGGAACCGAAGCGCCGCGAGTACTACCTGGAGACCGAACCGCGCACCGCCATCGGCCTGGACAAGGCACGCCGCCGCATGTGGTGGGTGGTGGTGGACGGGCGCCAGGCCGGCTACAGCGAAGGCATCCCCCTGCCCGAGCTCACCGCGCTGCTGCGCGAGCTGGGCGCGGATTCGGCGATGAATATGGACGGCGGCGGCTCCTCCACCATGGTGCTGCGCCGCGACGGCGAGACTGCGGTGGTCAACAGCCCCATCCACACCGGCATTCCCGGACGCGAACGCCCGGTCGGCAACCATCTCGGCGTGCGGATCGACGCATCGCCATGAAGCGGCAACCGGCGGTGGGCATCATGCAGGGCTTTGGTCTGTTCGCCGGAAGCCTTGCCCGCATGTCGTCCTCCGCCTTGTCCATCGCCGTGCGGCCGCTGCGCCCCGCTTCGCCTGCCGTGCTGATGACGGCGATCGTGCTGATGCTCGGCCTGCATCCCACCGCGATGTATCTGTATCTGCCCGCCCTGCCCGCGCTGCAGGACGCGCTCGGCGCCAGTGCGGCGCAGGCGCAGCACACCTTGTCGGCGGCGGTGGCGAGCTTCGGCATCGGGCAATGGCTGTGGGGCATGCCGACCGATCGCTGGGGCCGCCGTCCGGTGCTGCTGGCGGGGTTGGCCTTGTTCCTCGTGGCCAGTCTCGGCCTGATGAGCACGCGCGATTACGGCCTGTTTCTCGCCTGCCGCGTGGGCCAGGGCCTGGGCGTAGCCGCCGCCGGCGTGGCCTGCCGCGCGATGCTGCGCGATCTGCATGCGCTGACCGATCGCGTGCATCGCCTGTCGCTGGCGTTCTCGTGGCTGGGCGTGATCTCCCTGCTGGGGCCGCCGGTGGGCGCCTGGCTGTATGCGCATGCCGGCGTGCACGCGACGCTGGCCGCGATCACCGCCTTCGGCGCGGTCGCCTTGCTGCTGGTACTGCTGAAGATCGGCGAAACCTTGCCGTCCAGCGCAACGCGGTCGACGTGGCAGCCCGGCGAGTGGCGCGCGATCCTGCGGAACGCGTCGTTCCGCCATTACACCGGCCTCACCGCCAGCAGCTATATCGGCCACTACCTGTTCCTGGCCGGCTCCTCGTATGCGCTGATGGTGCGGCTGGGTATGTCGCCGCAGCGCTACGCCCTGGTGCTGGCCGGCGGCTCGCTGGTGCATATGGCCGGCACCTTCGTATGCCGCCGCTGGGTCGATCGCCTGGGCCTGCGCGCGACGCTGGCGCGCGCCGCGCTGCTGACGCTGGGCGGCGGCGCCTGCATGACCTTGCTGGTGCTGCTGGGCGTGCACGCGGCCTGGGCGATCATCGCGCCGCAGTGCCTTTACGTGTTCGGCCATGCCATCCACCAGTCCTGCGGACAGGCCGCGGTGAGCGAACATTTTCCCGAACGCGCCGGCACCGCCTCGGCGCTGTCCGGCGTGTTGCTGGCCGTGCCGGCGGCGCTGATCGGCTGGCTGCTCGCCGCGTCGATGGAGCATTCGGACCTGACCATGGCCGCCAGCATGGGCTTGTGCGGGCTGGCCACGGCGTGGATCGCGTGGCGTCCGCAGTCGCGGCCGCTAACATAAGCCCTCATCACCCCAGCCTTTATTACCCCAGCCCTTATTACCAAAGGACCCGCCGCCCCTCATGGCCGCACCCACGCCGTTCGCCCGCCAGCTCCATGCCGATTTCCTGCGCGATGCCGACGGCGGCGTCGCCGTCTCCGCCAACGAGCGCGATCTGCTCGATCTGGTGCGCCGCCACGGCACCACCACCCGCGCCGACCTGGTGCGCGCCACCAGCCTTACCGCGCAGTCGGTGATGCGCCTGGTCGACGAACTGGTCGAGCGCGGCATGCTGGAGCTGGGCGAAACGCGTTCGCAGGGCCGCGGCAAGCCGGCTGCCACGGTGACCCTGGTGCCGGGCTATGCGCATGCGATCGGCGTTTCCATCACCACCGATTCGATCGCACTGAGCCTGATGGATTTCGCCGGCAACCTGCTCGGCCAGCATCAGGAACCGATGCGCGCCACCGGCCGCGCCGCCCTGCTGCGGCGGATCCGCACGCTGGCCGAGCGGCTGCTGCGCAAGAGCGAAGTGGACGAGGACAGCGTGTTCGGCGTGGGCTTAGGTATCACCGGCTTCTTCGTCGGCGACGGCTCCAAGGTCAATCCGCCCGATCCGCTGGACGGCCTGGCCCTGCTCGAAGTGGACGCGCTGCTGGCCGACGCGCTGGGGCATCCGGTGTGGATGGACAACGACGGCAGCGTGGCCGCGATCGGCGAGAGCCTGCATGGCCTGGGGCATCGCTATCGCGACTTCGCGTATTTCTATTTTGGCCATGGCTTCGGCGGCGGCCTGATCATGGATGGACGCTGCGCGCGCGGTGCTCACGGCAATGCCGGCGAATTTGCCGGCATGCTGCCCGCGCTGGGGCTGGAGCGCGCCGCGCTGGAAACGCTGCGCACGATGCTGCTCAAGGACGGCGTGGAGCTGCCGGATATCCAGGCCCTGGTCGAGCAATACGACCCGGCCTGGCCGGCGATCGAGCGCTGGATCGAACGCGTCGCACCGGGTCTTTCCGTGATCGCCTCCGCCGTGGTCGCCATCGTCGATCCGCAGGCCATCGTGCTGGGCGGACGCATTCCGCCGGATCTGGCGCAACGCCTGATCCCACGCATCGCCATCGACAATGTGTCGCGCCGCGGCCACGCGCGTCCGCAACCGGCAATCGTCGCGGCGCAGGCGCCGTTCGATGCGGTGGCGCTGGGTGCGGCGAGTCTGCCGTTCAAGGAATGCTTCTTTCACTGAAGGCCGCGCGTAATGCGCAGGTTGGGGTGAGCCACGGGCTCATCCCAACCTGTGCCGGTCGTTATTGCTACGGCGCCGGGCTTGCCTGAAAGAACCCTTCATCCAGCTTTGCCGGCTTCGCCTGCTTCATCGCCTCGATCTGCTGATCCACCATCTGGCTCTTCAGCAGGATCACCACATGCGGTTGCGCATCCTCGAAGCTGTTGTCGGTGCGCTTGAGCAGACGTACCAGATGAATGCCGTAGCGGGTCTTGATCGGCTGGGAGACCTCGTTCTCCTTCAGCTTGGCGATCCCCTGCGCAATTTCCGGCAGCAGGTTGCGCGACGCCGTCTCCGGCAGCACGCCGCCGTCGGCCTTGGAATCGTCATCGTCGGAATAGCGCTGGACGATGTCGGCGAAGTCCATCCCATGCAGAACCAGAGCACGCAACTTGCCCGCTTCTGCGATGGCCTCGTTCTCGCTCATATCCTTCTGCCCCGCCCGCGGCGCGATCTCGGAGCCGTGATAACGCAGCACCACATGCTGCAGGGTGTAGTCGACGAAGTCGCTCTTATGCGCGTCGTAATAGCGCCGGGCTTCCTCGTCGCTTACCTGCGCGCGCTGGTACAGATCGTCCTTGGCTGCGTTCGCCAGCACGCCTTCGCGCACCCAGGCGAGCTGCTGGCGGACATCCGCATCCTGTTCGAGCTGGCGGGACTCGGCCAGCTGCGCGAGCAGATGCATATCGGCATAGCGCCGCGCGAACGCGGCCGGATCAGCCAGCGCGGCTTGCTTGACCTGCGGCGGCGTATCCGCCACCACGCGCTTGAACTGCGCGGCGGTCCACTGTTCGTGGCCCATGGAAAGCACCACCGGGTCGTCGCCCGCCGCCGTCGCGGCGAACGGAACGGCGAGCAAGGACAACAGCGCGGCGGCGCAAAGACGTTGAATCGGCATGGCTGGACCTTTGTGCATGACAGATTGTTCCGTAGAGAAACCGACGCGCCGCGCGAACTGCCGCGCCGCGCCGGCCTACCGCTTTAAAGCATCGAGTTGTTGTTCCGGCGCAGGCCCTTCGCGGCGAGATCGTCGATCATCTTGCCGGCCTCGTCGGTGGTGATGAAGTCGAAGGCCTTCCAGCCGTTGCCGTACAGGAACGACCAGTCCCAGCGCGAGATGGCGTTGTCGCCGTACTGCACCGACCACAGGCGATAGCAGCACTGTCCGGTGTTCTGGAAGAAGGCCTGGTTCTGCCCGCTGCCGCTCCACGCGCCTGGATCGGCGATGGGATTGAAGATGCCGACCGGCTTACGGTACTGGCCCACCAGGTTATAGGCGTTCTGCAGGCGGCCGTTCTTCATATTAATGTTCACTTCCACGCCAAGGGTGTAGTCCTTGGTCATGTAGTTCTTCTCGATATCCAGCAGGTTGCGGTACTTGTCCAGCATGTTGTTGGTCAGCACCGGAATGCCAAGGAACGGCTCCTGGCTGTTGCTGTAATGCGGATCGGCGTGCTTGTACAGGTCCGCTTCGAGATCGGCCGGGTTCGGATAAGTCGACACGTTGAACTTCACCGCCACCCAGTTGCGTGCCAGCGAACCATGGCTGTCGCGGTGGTCGTTCATCAGGCGCCACACTTCCTGCATCGCCGCGCGGTCCTTCACGTCCAGCACCAGGATCCCGCTGGTCTCGCCGAGGCGGTACTGATCCAGCAGCTGCGCGAAAGCGGGTACGTGCTGGTTGTAGACCTTGCTGCGATCGGGCGACAACAGAAAGTGGTGCTCGAGGTTGCCGTACCAGTTCACCTGGTTGACGTACGGGTTGTAGCCCTGCGGCTGGTTATGGCTCTGCGCGTACGGATCGAACTTGCGCTGGCCGCTGCCCTGGTAGATATCGGTGGTGCGGCCCAGGGTGAAGTCGTGCATCAGGATCGGCACGCCATCGCGGGTCATCTTGATATCCACCTCGACCGCTTCGAAACCGCCGTGCAGCGCGTCCTGGATCGCATAGATCGAGTTCTCCGGATCGCCGCTGCCGCGGTCGTTGCGCGCGCCGCAGGTATTGCTCGGGCCGTGCTGATCGCCCCACCAGCCGCGATGGGCGATCACGATCACCATATTGCGTTCGGTGTTGAGGTGCTTCCAGACGTCGAGGATCTTGTAGTTCTGGTACACGCACGGCTCGGAAATGCCGGCCGAGGCCTTCGGCGCCAGCGTGGCGCCCAGCGAAAGCAGCAGCATGCTGCTCAGGACGCGCAGCGTCGAGGTTTTCTTCTTGGAACGAAGTTTCATTGAGCTAGCTCTCCGGGCGAAGTCTTCAGTGATGAATACGCCGCATGTCCCCAACCACCAGGCTCGTTTGCGAACAACAGCGCGGCGGGCTCGCGCCTTCCCTCGAGGGTGCGATCCCGTTGCCGTCATTTTTATAACTAACAGTGACAAATTAATGTTTGGCGCGTGACCGGCGCTTGACGTGCGGAGCAATGGAACTCACGCGATGAAACATTCGCCCGAACCGTCATACCGGCGCAGGCCGGCATCCAGCGGGCTCACTGCCTGTATCTGGTTCAGAGCTGTAAGGCTCAGCGCTTCGACGCCGCTATTTGCGCACAGCATCGCTACTGGATTCCGGCCTGCGCCGGAATGACGAGCGAGGGCGTGATTCACAATCCTGGCTCATCAACGCGGGCGGGAGCTTGCCTCCGATCCGCACGTACCGCTTACTTGTTCAGGGCGGAGCCGTTGCCATACTTCACGCCGCCACGTCGTGGAGTCGTTTCGCCTGGCGGCTCAGCCCAGGCTACGCCGGGCGGCGGTTGTCATCGACGCTTACCTGCGCCTCGCCACGTTCCAGCATCGCCGCCTTGGTGGCGCCGTCGGGGCTGGCCATGAAGC